>Ga0316207_10002503_pt1 | contig 18680 bp, 14 predicted proteins | sample 6weekpyrite_MG_FD_204943 | JGI IMG/M metagenome (GOLD analysis project Ga0316207, IMG submission 204943) | Microbial mat bacterial communities from mineral coupon in-situ incubated in ocean water Damariscotta River, Maine, United States -... | ecosystem: Environmental > Aquatic > Marine >...
CGATATCATCGCTCATTTGCTGGGTGGTGGTGTTAGGAAGGCGGTCCATATTATCGGTGTTGAGCCAAAATATGGGAGGATGTGAAAATCGAAAACGGGCTGTTTCATCTTTTTGAGGAAACTCTAAATAGGAAATGGTAGTCAATTGAAAGAAATATGAAATAACTTAATTGACCAGATATTCGTTACCCTTCCCCGACTAACTTTACTCATTGTTTGAAGCAAATTAAAGCAAAAAAACGCTTAGCAGCACTATCTCATTGTTTTTAATCAACATTATAAGGTGGCATCTAAATTGCTCGACACCCATAAAGTTTTTATTAATTTAGTCGTTATATAACTTATCGAACAATAACATCAGCCCCTAGTTAACCGTATAAATAATCAACCAGATTGGGGCATCATAATTTCAGGGCTAGTTAGGTACTGCTTTTAACCATAAGCAAGTTCGTATCACTATTACTATGTGAAATAGAACACAAAGACATACCACAAAAAAGTCGATAGAACACATAGATTGTGAAAAAGCATGTAACAAACGGGTAAATTAGTTAATTGAGGTTATTAATATGTTCGATCATTCTGCACAAAATCTTGGACGAATTAGCATTATATCAATTCTAATATTGATACTTAGTGCATGCGATTCTACGAATAATCAAGTTAAAAACACAACAGACCTAATAACTAACACAACGAACCTGTTGGTTACAGGAAGTGTTGGCGACGGACCAATTACCAACTCAGATGTTACGCTCACTGACTCAAGCGGCAATGTTCTCACCACAACAAAAAGCACCGGCAGCGCGGATTATTCAGCTGAGATATCTAGCAATACAACTTTCCCTGTTTTGATAACTAGCACAGGCGGAATCGATATCGTTACTAACCTCGCACCAGACTTTGACATGAAAACCGTTATTGTTGATGCCGAACATAGTACCGCGAATATTAATCCCTTTTCAACAATGATCGTCGACGCCGCCCTTTCAATGGAAGGTGGGCTTACAAAAGAAAATATTGATTTAGCAACAGATTATGTTTACAAGAATCTAAATTTTGGTCTGGACAGAAAATTAATCCCAAGCCCAATAAGCTCAGAAATAACGCCAAGCAATGTCGCATCCATAATAAAAGCAAGTGAAGCGTTTGGCGAGACGTTGAGAAGAACACAATTAGAATTAGTTAAATCAGATCCCTCTTTAACCATTGACAACGTACTCAACACACTTGCAGTTGACATTGCTGACGGGAATATTGATGGTAATGGTGGAAACAACAACGCGAAAGTTGCTGCCACTTTTACGGTTGCTAGCGCTAATGTATTACTAGAAACTTTATCAAACAGGCTAATTGTCAACGGTGAAGTCGCAACTTCGGCGTTAGATGCCTCCATCCAGCTAACTATGCCAAACTTAGCAACGAATTTAACAACGTCAAATGTGCAAATTAATACCGGCTTAATTACTCAAACTTCAATTGCAGTAGAAGCTGCGAATACATTAACTCCATCCAACGTACTTCCATCATTAATATCAGCATTAGCCTCCATCGCCCCCGGTACGAATGCAGAACAAATAGCTCCTCTCCTTACAAATGATATGAAATCTGCATTATTGACAGCGACAAATACAGTAAGTACTGCAAATGATTCACAAATCAATGCAATAAACTCAGTACTGACGGATACTGGGGATACTGGGGATACTGGGGATACTGGGGATACTGGGGATACTGGGGATACTGGGGACACCGACGTTGATATAAAACCAGAAATTCTTTCAATCGATAATACACTCCCTGCCAATTATCAATGGAGCAAACTCTTTCTCAGAGAGAAACTATACATTGACAGAGACTATACATTTAAGGAAATTCCGCCAGAACTTGAGGGACTAGACGTTTTGCAAACTGCAAATGATGACAAAACATTCGCAAATGACGACTTTATATCATTTTATGTAAATATTCCAACAGTCGTATACATTGCTATTGATACTCGAATTGTGTCCCTCCCTGAGTGGCTCAGCGATTGGACAAGCACAGATTTAATTATTGATACAACGGACACACCCCGAAATCTTTATAAAAAATCTTTTGCGACCGGCAATATTACACTTGGTGGAAATAATTCTAATACAAGTATGTATAGTGTGATTATTCAAGATCCACTTGGTACAACGAACTCATCAAACAGTGGAATCGCTACCCCCATAGCCGTGGAGGATGCAATATCTACCGATATAGAAACATCTGTTAATTTCAATGTATTACAAAATGATTCTGGTTTAGATGATGGCCCGATTTCATTGTCAATTATAGATCAACCCGCAGCAGGTAATGCAGAAGTGGAAACAGACAATACTGTAACGTATATACCTAATGGAACGACTGCTGGACTCTTTAGTTTTGTATATCAAATCGAAGATATTGATGGAGATATCGCAACCACCAGTGTATCAGTAGATGTTTTATGCCCTAATTGCGCTAACAATGTAAATCTTTTGCTCACATGGGGCGCCAATCCAGAAACAGAAATAGTGGATGGCTATAAGATATACTATCGCGTAAATTCCAATAATACAACCAAACTGCTAGCTGATATACCAAATTCTCAAAATGGTTTTGACCCCACAAATCCGAGCAAGAGTTTTAATGCAGGATCAGACATGGGGCTTATGTTAGGTGACTCAGTTTGCCTATCTCTTCAGGCTTATAATGTTGCAGGCTCCTCACCTTCATCAACTGAGGTGTGCTCAAATATCTAAGAAAACAATACAACTCTCTCACCAATCGCGCCAGTTCTATCTGGCGCGATTCAAATCAGCAGCTAAACTGAAACTCCCAGCAACTAAAAAAGTCACTGCACATTTAAATGGCATCAATCCATAACTCTTAGAACTAAGTAAAAAATTCCATTACCCCTAGTACCATATTAATCATTCATACAATTAATTCAAACTAAATGGATTACATGTTATCACTGTTTTACTATATTCAAATGCCCCAATATCCACATTACTTGGACCACGCTGCGCCCCACAAAAATCTTGCTCCATTTTCTGTAAATTAATCCCCTGATCGAGAATAGCTTCACCATTCTTGAGCACAAAATTTCCAGCCATTGGATCTGTATAATAATCTTTTACATCATCAAAATCGCTTACAACATTATTCAATTGTTGGCCACTCCCACCATTTCGATTTTTAATCCGACCAGTCAAGAAGTTGTTTGCAATTGTTGCGCTGCTTTCTTCGAAACGAACATCAATACCCAGCGTATTAATTAATGTATTGTTATAGATTTCTGCATCTTTAGATTTGTTTAAATAGATGGCAACATCATCACAGTTCATTATTAAATTGTGTCGTATTACGCCAGAGTTATCCTCAACAGCACATACATTTCCTCTACATGCAGCATCACTTGTCCCTCCACCACCAAGAGATAATCCAACTTGAGAACCACCCTGCGGCCTCAAATTTAAACGACAAATAATGAGGTTTCTTTCAAATGTGTTTCTCGACCCATTGCCTTTAAAAAAAGCCGCATAGCTAACTTTGTCACTTCGCGCTTTTATAAAATCTGCAATTAAGTTATCGCGCACAATCCAATCATTGACACCAACTATATCAAGTAAAGCAACCGGATTTCCTGTATCACGAATAGTATGATTAAAAAATGTATTATTTTCAATTAGGCCGTTATCAGGATAATAATTAACGTTACCAGATTTAATACCATTTACCTTTATAGCTGCGTTAAAATCCGTCACAACATTATTTTTTATAACAACATTGCGGCCTTCGCCCACAATATGAAAGGCATGCTCACATTCACTGTGACTGGAACATACTCCCTTAATACGTAAATTTTCGAACACCCAGAATTGCTTATCAACATAAAAGCCTTCAAGTGTATCGAGCTCCAGTAACACATCACCTGATTGGTTTCCCATTACTTTAATAGGATTATCAAGAGTCCCTGAATTCTTAACGTTTAGCGCTCGTTTTTCAATTTTATAAATGCCAGGATTCAGTTTAATGACTTGGCCCTTTTCTGCTTTATTTAGCGCATTTAAAAAATCCCGCGAATTTGACACATTGAGAAAAGATGAGACTTCACTTTTACTATTCTTACGAATTTCGAACGAAAATTTGGCCCCTTTGCCAGACCAACTTTCGACATTTAGGTTGCTAAAAACCCAATCATCATTGGTTTCTTCTGTTACTTTTCGAATTAGATTAGCCAATGCTGGCGCCCTTGGCTCAATTTTATCAGCAGATTTATTAACAATATCTTCGAATGAAACACCCAATTGAAATATTTTATATAGTCCGAAAAAAATTATCGAAATAAAAACCAAATTCAACAGAATGCCTGAGCCAAAAATATACATTTTCAATCCAGATTTAATTTTTTTGGAAAATATTTTGCCCTTCACTATTTAATTTTCAACAACCAATTCAAGGTGATATTCTCAACATCGCTTCGCAACTCAGCGGTAGAAAAAGTATGATTTGCCTCAGGCAGCTCCTTAATAACAACTTGTTTCTTTTTCAATACCCGCTCCCAATCTTGATTTGAACTTATCAAATCACGAAATTCTGATGCTGTCAGATCTTTACCACTCAATATAATCAGCACGCTCCCACTGAATTGCTTTAAACCAAACAGCATCTTCTCAGGTAAGGAAAGCGCATTCGACGTGCCATCTACATCCCGAGCTGCTTTGGTTAATTTCGATACAGACCTTAGAGAGGCAGTAGCTCGAAAATTCCCACTAAAAACCTTCTTCCAAAAGTCTTTACTTGTCAGACGAGAAAAATAATAATGTTTTAAATAAGCTTTCGCTTCACCTGCATCGGTTCGAATCCAGGGATTTAGCAGCACTAAACTCGATACTCGCCTGTCTTGATGTGCATAAAAAAGTGCAGCAGAAGCAGCATCACACAAACCCCAAACACAAACACTTTCTAATTTTGGGCATTGTTCAAAAAAAATGTCTATTGCCATTGTTACATCATCATTAACATGTTCAAACGTGCATAGATCACCACTACTGTCACCCATACCACGATAATCAAAACGCATCACAGGAATACCATTAGCCGCCAAGAACCGTGCAAGCAACAAAAATTGCCGATGGGATCCAACTCGATACTGTGGACCTCCAACAACGATAACTACGCCGTTTCTTTTACATTGCTCAGGCATATGAACAATACCCACTAATAGGTTTTCATCGCAAGAAAAAGTTAAGGGAACTTCACTAACTTCCATCGGCATTCATCACCAAATCAATTGTCATATCAACCAAAGCGGGTAACTCAACAATCTCAACACTTCCCCAAAATGCTTCACCCACACATTTTTCATGTTTAACGTCAATATCTAATTCAGCCCAACTTTGTACCAATTTATTATTTACAACCGGCGGAGATCTATCGGAAGAAGGCACAATATCTATCCAAGTGGTATTTGGCAAACTATCTTGAACATTTTTCAAAGACTTTTCTTTGAGTGTAAGCGCCAATTCTGGCGAAAGATCATATCCAGCCACTTCAACACACTCACCTGACAGTAATTTTTCTAACAATTCTTTTGTAGTTTCTTTTTTTTGATCATTGGAAATCATGCCTGCCGCTAATCGCAATCTTAAAAATTGGCTTATAAATACATTCCCATCAATTACAGGATGCCACAACACCAAATGCTTGAAGTTAACCGAACTTCTACTAATAGCATCAGCTGCCAGTAGCGCGCCTGTCCTTAATCCTAACAAACTAACATTAGTTACACCCTGTTCTTCAAGATATTTTATGGTAGTTTCAATATCTACAAGCCAGGTTTCCCAATTCGCTTCTTTATGATTTCCATGACTGTCGCCAGTTCCAAATAAGTCGGGGGTAATTACATGATAGTTTTCATCGCAGAATTTTTTCGATAACAAATTTAGCATATGACGAGATTTATTCATCTCATCAGCAAACGCTGGCAGTATTACTATTCCGTTATGTGATTCAGGATCTAATGGCACCCGGTGTAAGACGAAAATTTTCCCAGATACAGAATCCAGAAAAAAGGGCTTTAATTGCTCTTTAATCAAGATTTTGAGTCAACAAAAACGACTAAACTTCCAACGGTTTCAAAAACCTCAGCATCAATTTCATCGTCATCTACGATAAAACCGTAATTTTCCTCCAGTGCAGTAATTACGGATACTACAGCCATAGAATCAAACTCTGGAATACTCCCCAACAAAGCAGCGTCTTCATCTAAATTTTTAGTACTAATTTGCAAAACATCAGCAAGAACTTGTCTCACCGTTTCTATTGTTGACATATTAAATTCCGCATATAAGAAAAATGAAAATAACCAAGAACACCTTTTATTTCCACCTTAACAATGCAAATAAATGGGCTGTATAATATTACGAATCAATACAACAAACAAAATAACTTTATGCTAAATTGCGTAGAATTTCTTAAATAACTAATTATAATACCGTCCCAATTAAAGTAACTATTCATTGATTAAGGAAAATCGAAATCTTGTCGTTACATTTATCTCAAACCCGACCCTCATGGCAACAACACACTGTTTTTATTACAAAATATGTCAAATAACAAGCTAATATCTTATTCCTCAATTAGTGAATTACCCATTCAGGCTCAGGATTTTATCGCTGCAAATGATAATGGGAGCGTTTTTTTAACAGTTCCCTGGCTAAAAAATCTGGAAGAGACTGTTTTTAATAAAAATAAAATTTGCATATACGTCTTAGAAAATAGTCATGGGGAAACGCAAGCCGTATTACCCTGCCTAAAATTTTCCGACACTCTACTTGGTATAAGTGGAAATATGTGCTCAAGTATGACTAATTATTATAGTTCTCATTTTTCTCCCATTATTGATCAAAATAGTGACAGAAAAACTCAACAACAAACACTCACCGAATTAATTGCGAGCATAAAAGCAACAAATCTATACAATTCATTCGATTTTTCTCAGCTGGACAAAAACGAAACATCGTTTAAATATTTCACCGAAGCTGCAGAAAATTCGAAATACACTGTTGAACCTTATTTTTGCTTTGGAAATTGGTATCTTGAGCTCAATAACCGCTCATTTGATGAGTATTACAACAACCTATCATCCAGACTACGCAACACAATAAAAAGAAAAACTAAAAAGCTTGAAAAAGAACATACTTATCGCATTCAATTTATTACGAATGAAACCGAATTAGGTAAGTATATAGACGACTACAATAAGATTTATCATAAAAGCTGGAAAAATAAAGAGCCTTTCCCCGACTTTATTCCCAACTTGGTCAATGTTGCGGCAAAAGAAGGCTGGTTACGCATGGGCATACTTTATGTGAATGAGAAACCGGCAGCATCACAACTTTGGTTTATCTACAAAGGCACAGCAAATATATACAAACTTGCCTATGATGAAGAGTTCAGTAAATATTCCGTTGGATCCATATTATCCAAGTATCTATTTGAGCTTGTCATTGATAAAGACAAAGTCCATACCATGGACTACCTGACAGGTGATGATTCATATAAGCAGGATTGGATGTCGCACAGACGGGAACGGTGGGGATTTCGCGCATATGACAATGCATCGTTATTTGGCGTTTTAAATACGATAAAATATAAAGTAAAAAACCTCCTTATTAAACAAAAGCAGGGGATTAACTAACATGGACTTATCTGTAGTAGTGCCTCTCTATTTTGAGGAAGACAGCGTAAAACCAATGTACGACGCCATTACACAAGCAATTGATCCACTTAAAATAGAATATGAAATGGTTTTTGTTAATGATGGCAGTACAGACAAAACTTTTTCAATAGCAAAACAACTGGCTGAAGATGACCCTAAACTAAGGGTTATTAACTTTCGAAAAAACTATGGTCAAACGCCTGCAATGGCTGCTGGTATTGATCATGCAAAAGGAAAAATTATCGTTACAATGGATGGCGACTTACAAAACGATCCAAGTGACATACCCTTATTTTTGGAAAAAATGGCCGAAGGATATGACATTGTTGTTGGTTGGCGGCATAAAAGACAAGACAAACTGGTAACCCGAAAAATCCCATCAATGATAGCTAATCGTTTAATTGGAAAAGTTACTGGTGTGCCCATAAAAGATAACGGTTGCTCATTAAAAGCCTACAAAGCAGAAATTATGCAGAATGTACCCTTTTATTCTGAGATGCATCGCTTTATCCCTGCAATGAGCTCCACTGCAGGTACAAATGTAGCAGAAATAAAAGTTAAACATCACGCCAGACAATTCGGAGAATCAAAATACGGCTTGTCTCGAATTTATAAAGTTCTTCTTGATCTTATCACCATAAAAACACTTATTTCTTTCTCATACCAGCCGGCTTTGTGGTTTACGCTATTAGGGATACCTGCTCTGGCATTAGGCTTAATCATGACGATCTATGGTTTAAACAGCCTTCTATTTGATTCCAACTCGTCCAGCATGATTATGCTCGGTTCTGGCACAATGTTCCTCTGTCTTTTTATGTTTATGTTTTTTTGGGGCATGGTGGGAGAATTGATTTTTAAAACAGGCACATTTAAACCAGATGTTATGGCACGTATTACATTAACAACGTCCAATATCGAAAACTTGGAAAGTAAGGACAATAAAAATGACCAATAAGTTGGCTCTCTCAGTTATCATTCCTATTTCTGAAATGAGATATGAAGATATATCACCGCTTTATACTAAGTATAAAGAAACTATTGAGACTTACACAAAAGATTTCGAGTTTATCTATGTTTTAGATGGCCAGTATCCTCAATTAAAAGACGATTTAGAAAAGTTAATTGAGCAAGGGGAAAAAATCAGAGTTATATGCCTCGCAAAATCCTTTGGAGAAGCCACAGCTCTAAAAATTGCCCATGAAAATTCAAATGGCGAAACAATATTAACATTACCTGCTTATCAACAAGTTGAACTCGAAAAAATCCCGCTTGTATTAAAAGAAATAGAAAAACACGACATGGTAATTGTCAGAAGATTTCCTCGTCACGACTCAAGCATAAACCAATTTCAGTCCAACGTTTTGCACAAAATCGTTAATTACGGCTCAAAATTCAAAGCCAACGATATTGGTTGTGGTGTCAGAGCTTTCAAAAGACAGATACTTGATGAAGTTAATTTATATGGAGATCAACACCGGTTTTTACCTTTTCTCGCCTATCACAAAGGCTTTAAGGTCACAGAAATACATATTCCTCAGTCAAAACATGAACCTTTTAGACGAAAACATCCAATCGGTGTTTATTTAAGAAGGCTGCTTGACATATTAGTAGTCACCTTCCTGGTAAAATTTACCAAAAAACCTATACGATTTTTTGGCCTCATTGGATCAGGAATAATTGTAGCCGGTCTTTTGGGCCTAATATACTTGGTGATAGACAGGTTGGTATTTGGCGGTGCACTAGCAGATCGACCAGCTTTATTTCTCAGCTCTTTGCTATTGGTTCTAGGTGTTCAGGTTTTAGCAATAGGATTAATTGGGGAAATCATAATTTTTACTCATGCGAAAGAAATGAAAGAATACACAATAGAAGAAATTATCAATTAATATAGATTTACATCTCATTTAAAATCATAAAAAAAGGCTATCACAGATATGTGATAGCCTTTTTTCGCATCTCAACCTACCAAATGCTAAGACACTAGTCGAGATGCACTTTCAGTCAGTGGATAACGTGGGTACAGCGTACTTAATTCTAGGTTATCTCAATTAAAGCCGCTCTAAATTCAAGAATGAGGGCGCACTAGGTAACTTTGGTAAATCAACATTGATTTTACTACCATATGGCACAACGGCCCATTGAGGAGAATGAGAATAATCCGGCTTAACCGTTCGATTCTCAAATTTACTCCAAGCAGCCGAAGCATTTGCGACTCCCGAATCAACAGCCACTGCCAATGCTGGTTGCATATTCGATGGGTATCCTGCGATATCATAAGCAAATCCTTCCATTTCACCCAAAACACTTACATTAAGTTGGCCCACCATCTCTTGGCTATTGCAATCAACGCCTACCAATCCGGGATAGGTCGCTTCATAGGCTTTTCCCATAGTAGCGTAAAATGGACTGTCTTTTGTGTCTCTTACAAACAACTTATAAGGCGCACCAACTATCCAACAATAATCCGAGTCCATCATTCGTCTAACTGGGAAACTTGCTTTCCAGTCAAGAAAAGGTTTTGCAGCAGAAAATCCCATCCCAGCAACATAACCTACGGACCAGGTGACAAAGTCATCTTGCCACGGTGCAATACCCGTTGAAGGACCATATGCTATTGCATTACCGTTTGAAATAAAACCAAGTTTATTCGCTCCACTGTTGCCAACATACGCGTTGTTAAACCATGTTAGATTGTCATTTAACAATGTATTAAAGTATCCATTCATTACATGGTTATCAGGTATGACATTAGCTGCTTGACCAATTGTACGTAATGACCAACCCTGTCCACGCACTTGATCCCAAATAACCAATCCCTTTTCAAATTCTCGGTAGTGTGGATTACCTTGCAAATGATTATAATTAGCCCAGAACAATAATTCTTCCAGATAATAGTAATCCCCAGTCACAACATAAGGGACATAGGCAATTGAAGGCTGATGAGCTGAGTCAGGATTATATGGGTCGCTACAGTTCCCTCCACAAGAAGGAAAGGCTTCATATTTGCCAGTTGCAGGATTCAAAGTATCGGGTGGATCCGCTAACAATGTTGCATAGGGATAATCTTTGATGGATAGTGGCATATCGGTATTTTTATCACGATAATGAATTGACCAACTACCACCGGCATCTCCCACTCTTAATGTGGCATTTTTTGCTCTTTTATCCATACTCAATAAATAGAATGCGGCGTACTGAGGAACAGGGCCAATATCTGCGCGAGCACCGGTACCCGGCATATCAGCACTCATTATAGAAAGACCCATAGGTCCGTTATCAGCAACTGCCGATTCACTATCTAATTTCGATAACGCTGCTTCAGCAACTGTCACTGATTGGTCGAAGTTCGGAAATGCGCGCGTATCCATCATATAGGCAATATTAAATTCCACATCAATCAAGGGATCGCCGTTTGTCCAAAAAACTTTATGCCATCTTGTATGATGGTAATGAGTTAAACTGGATTTATTATAAATGTTACTGCTATTTAGATTAATCGCAACATCATAGGTTATATTTTGAGGGTCCGCCACATAAGACCAGTTATTTTCAATGGTTACATCCACACGAACATTATCATTGTTCCCATAAGAACGAATGTTGAACCGAGCCATTAAATGGGGATGAGGATTACCACTACCATCAACCAGAGGCGCCTTTAGCAACCACTCTGTAGCAACACCACCTTCCAACCATTTGTCAAAATTTCCGCTTTGTAGAACAGGACGAACCTTTGCCTGGTAAAGTTTGCCACCGATTGTAACGTCCACCACTGAATCAAATCCACTATCCAGCAAAGTCTGAGCATCAACTATTGAAGGCGAAGTAGATAGCGCTTTTTTAACCAATTTAATTGGTTTTGTTTCATTGGCTGAAAGCTGTGGCAATAGGACACTAATAATTGCGTGTCGTAACGAACCATCGGCGTGAGTCGTCTTTGCATCTACTTGTGTTAAGAGCGCTGTTCCATCGCTAAGTGTTGCTTGAATGGTACTTGAGGATGAAATATCACCTTTTTTAAATATATGTCCAAATGTCTGATATACATCAGTACGTGAAGTTCCGGTATAATCAACTAATTTTACGTCGGTTATCACACTATCAATAGGGCTACCACCTCCCGGTGACAATTTATAAATATAAACATTTTCATCAATCGAATTAACTGCAATAAACGCATTCTTGGAAGGAATGTACTGAAACCGACCATAGGTACCATTGTCAGATGCAACTGTTGGAGTCGCACCACTTGAGGCTGAATTCTTGGTCCACACCCAAGTATCTAGATCTAATACATAAACATCTTTTCCGCCATTCCACGCAACCATCTTATCACTCACAGAATCATATGCGATACCTGGTGCGAAGGCATTGATGATCGACGTATCACCACTGAGACTCGTATTAACGAATGTATTAGTTTTTAAATCAAAAACACTAAATTCTCCTCCGCCAAGTACAACGAAATATCTACGTGTCGGATCAACCGCTGCAGTGAAAGCATCAAGCCACCAACCAGCGCTATTGTAATATAATTGAGAATATGAGTTTGTTGCTGGATCAAAAGCACTAAGTGCAAACTTGCCTCGATGAATGACTTTTCCAGAGGAAGAATCGTATCCAGATACCACACCCAAAACGGAACTGGATGGGCTATCTACTTTTTGCACCCATGTAGAATTCGAGAATTGATATTGCCATGTGGCTTGAGTACCTCCGCCACTTGACCAGCGAGATCCCCCTTGATTCCAGAGCGAATCGTAAGGCGATGGAATATAAGCTAATCCATCATAAGTGTGTCGGGAAACAGGCTTACCATCAGAAAGTGCTTCTGGAGTTCCACCAGAAGGTATCAAGCTATTTGGTGAAGGAGGTTCAACCATTTCCCATGTTTGACTAGTAATATCAAAAGTATAAATTTCATTACCCGAGTAGTCTGCATGACCACCACCCCATACAATTAAGCGATCACGTTCAGTATCGTAGGCTCCACCACCCCAGGCAATCATGACTGATGCCGGACCAGTATTTCCAGGTGGTGTTGGGCTTGGCACAACTGACGACAAATTTGAACCAGGCAACTCAATCCATGTACCTGCTGGTATCTCATCAAAATTAACCACTGCAATAGCGCTAGTGTAAAATGTGGCCATCCATACAATCAAAATGGCTTTTAAATATTTTCTATGCATTTTTTTTACCCTACTTAATATTATACTCAACACCTAGCTTTTCTAAATAAAACAATATATCCATAAGTTTTAACGTCATTTCGTGACTATTTTGTGTGACACTGCGGTGGCAATCGATGTGAATTTATTCACAATATGGATAATTTAAGGTAAATACACAACAAGCGTATTATATGTGTCACACTACATACAATCTTCATATAACACTATGTTTTTAAAGACATTCAGCATTATACTAGGATAAAGTTAGCCATATTGACTTTGCACTTTTTACAAAAGAATCGATTTTGGCCAAATAAATTTATAAACTGCTCATAAATTGCCACCATTGTTACTTAGCAATGTATGCACCAAGCCTATTTAACCATATAAAACAATGAGTTATGGATTGCAAGCTAAAAAACACTAACAATTCGTCAGTATTAACCGACAAAAAACCAATTTGGACTTTTCATTCAACTTATACAGACATCATTAAATACAGCTGCAAGACTTTTTGTCTGATTTCTACGCGACAATAATTGAATTTGCTCTTCCGGAACGGGGGAAATTGCACCACTTTTCACTGCTTCTAGAAGAAATTTAATTCCTACAATAATTTCTTCCTTTGAATTCATATCGTAGACAGTTTTAACACCTAAACCTTTTAGTAACTTGGCTGTATCACCCTTCTTATCCGTTAGGGCTAATATTGGTCGTTTTGCACGAACGTATTCATATACTTTTGCTGGAATTTGATGATTACAACTCTCACCTTGAAAAAGCAGAAGCACATCTGCCTGAACCATTTCTGCCAATGCATCACTATAGGCTATAGCCGGTGCTAGAAAGACAAACTTATCAATGCCATATTTTATCAAATCTCGCTCATAATTATCTTCATTACCACTAGCCCTTAACGTGATTCTGACTTTATTTCCATCGACAAATCCTTGTTGATGTAATTCAGACAATGCTTGAAAAAAAGCACTTGGGTTTCTTTCTTCTTGGTATAACAGTCCACTATGGACAAATGTTAGAATATTTGATGGTGTATTGTTTTCGATAAAGTCGTGAGCGACTTTGGAAAAATTTTCTTCGTCAAAGCCATTAGATATTTCTACCCACTTCTGTTGCGGAACTTCAGGATAACGATTTGCATACATTTCAAGCGTGCTTGGGGTTGTAAAAACACTTCTAGCGCAGTTTTTGACCACTTTCTTTTCAATATTTTGATACACAGATCGCACTAATCTATCAGGCGGATAAAAATCCTCCGTCATGGAATCCCTAAAATCAGCAACCCAAGGGATTTTAGTGATTTTATGTAGACCCAATCCAATTAAGTGCGCTGTGGCAATCGGGAAAGTTGACAATATGATGCTGGGTTGATATTTCTTAATTAATTTCAATCCCAACGGAACTGCACCAAATGACCATCCAATCCATCTATCCGGAAGTGCCATATATTTAGAATATCTACCAGCAAGCGATAAATGTTTTGCCGTATCAACTGCAAAACTAGGATAAACTTTAACGTTTTCAGGAATATCCGCGAGTAAATCGTCACTAACTTTCGGATAAGCACGTGGATGGGCGGTAAGAACTAGCGGCTCCCATCCGTATTCGGGCAAATATTTTGCAAAATTAAGTGTCCTCTGTATTCCGCTACTACCTTGAAGAGGGGGAAAATGATACGCAATTATTAATACACGTTTATTTATAGATTTCAATAAAATATCGCCCTTTAAGATTTGCCAGTAGTATTTATGACACTTAAATAGAATTCATCTACAATCCGTATAATTAATGTATTATCAACTACCTATGAATTGCCTACCACAGTGTATTGAATCATAAAAACAACATCATATGGAAAACGATAAGTAAAAACAACATCATATGGATAGCGAAAATTTAATAAAAAACAAAATTGATGTTTGCATCACTATCGACACCGAGTTCTCAATAGGTGGCGCGTTTGGTGATCCTACAAAAAATACACCAGTTGGGCTACAAAATGTCTATTGTAATATAAAGAACAAATCTCACGGGCTTGGCTTCATTCTCGATTGTTTTAAGCGATATGAAATAGAAGCTACATTCTTTGTTGAAGCGTTGAACAAAGCCTATTTTGGCTCAAAGCCCATGCAAGAAATCGTCAATCAGATTTTAAAATCCAAACAAAATGTCGAATTACACTTACACCCAGTCTGGCAACAAATTTTTACTCAGGACAACTGGCAATCAAGAATTAAAGAATTGCAACCCAATGACAGTATTCTTACTCGTACCACTGAAGAACTAGACGATTTAATCTCAACAGGTATAGAAAACCTGACACAATGGTCAGGACAAAAACCTAACGCACTTAGAACCGGTAATTTACACTGCAACACAATTGTTTACGATATGATGGCAAAACATGATATGAATATTAGCTCCAATATTTCACTAGGGACATATTTCCCACCCGAAGAAGAATTACAAATTGCCTCCGGCAGCCAAAAAATAGGTCAAATCACTGAGTTTCCTGTTACCTCATATAAAGGAATTCAGATTGGTAACAAACAAGAAACTAAAGCACTGACAATAATAGGATCATCTTTTTCAGAAATGAAATACATACTAAACTACGCCTGGGAACAACGGATCAGTCCCATAGTTTTTTTAACCCACCCTTTTGAATACATCAAACATTATGACGATCAATTAAATAATGGCAAACCAAACAAGCTAACTCAAAATAGGCTTAGCAATTTATGCCAATATTTGTATGAAAATGACGATAAATACCGTGCGACAGCAATTAATGAAATTTCAAATTATGATATTGGCAATAATTCACAGATCATTAAACCACCATTTTCTCTAGGAATAAAAAGAATAGTTGAAAATAAGCTCTCAGAAAATATTGGATATTTATAAGCGTTAAACAAAATATTTCAAATAATTTAACTCAGGTAAAATAATGAATAGTGAATCTTCATCAGCTCTAATACAAAAACCATTACGCTTTTATATAGGCCCCTATAAATTTAGCGTAAATTTCAATCTAGTCCAATACAAGATACCTTTCTGGGACCAAGATCTCAACTTAGAAAAATCAATTAATGAATACCCCATAAATACATTTTTGTCCAGTGCACTCATAGACCAAAATATTGAGCTCAAACATAAAGATGGAATCGTATATGTATCATCCACATATCCGCGTTATTTAACTGATATATCAACAGACTTTGACACTTATCAAAAAAAACTTGGGCAAAAAGCCAGATACAATTTACGGAAGTCTTCTAAAAAATTTTTTGAACAAACAGATATGAATCCTTCATTTAAAGCCTACAAAACCGAAAGCGAAATTTCAGAATTTTACGATCTTGCCAGAATTGTTTCTAAAGAAACCTATCAAGAGAAACAGCTTGGTATTTCTATTCCAGACGATCCGAAATATTTAGCACGCCTTAAAACAAAAGCACAAAATAACGAAGCGCGTGGTTATCTTCTTTTTATGAACGACACTCCAATTGCATTTGCATTAGCACTAGCTGAAAGCGGTACTTTAATTGGGGAGTATATGGGTTTTGACGTAAAATATTCAAAATATTCACCTGGTGTCGTTGTAAAATGGGAATCATTAAAAGATTTATTTGAAGAACAAATATTTAATTGGTTTGATTTTACTGAAGGAGAAGGATTACATAAAAGACGCTTTGCAACACACAGCTTTGATTGTGGGGATGTATTTATTGTACCTCCAAGTTTAAAAAATAAAGTACTGTTTATTACTCATCGAGGATTTACATCATTAATGAACTCACTAGACCAATTGTTAGTTAAAAACAATGCAAAACCAACAATCAAAAAATGGCTTCGAAAATAAGCTAGAATTACGACATGACTTACTCTGAAACAAGTGACTTTTGTTGCTTATTAAAAATTAAATTTAAAGCACCTTAAATGCAATTCAACCTTTTAATTGATCCGCCAGAAGATAAATTAGAAAATATATTGTCAGATTGCTCAAACTCTGAAACGTCTCTATTCTCACTAAATTGGATCATTCCGTGGAAATCCAATTTTTTACCTCATCAAAACTGGCTTTCTCCACTCAATATAGCATACGTGTCTTCAGAGACCAAATATACTCTTGCTTTTCCTTTCGCTATCCAAAAAATATCAATATTTAAAGTCGCCTCTTTAGCTGGACCATACGGGCCTTATAGACATATTTTTTGCCAGAACCCTTGTAATACGGGGAGTCGGCGTACTCGATAAAAAATTTGGCCGTCCATGGCCAAATTTCACTGCGTTCACCGACAACCTATTTTGCCCCAGACGTCCACGTCACTCACTTTTGTTCGCTCTCTTATGACTGACGGCCCTAGTATGCGATTGCTACACTTTCTCCGTAAACTACGAAAGCTGTTGCAAGTCGCCCTGGCGCCTACTGGGGGCTTGCAGTACGTTACTCGCTATCGCATCGTTCCTTGTACTGCTGCGAAAGAAGACTTTAAACTTCTAACATCGTCCTTAGCAAAATATAAGAAGATACAAGCTATACGACTTGGACCAGTTACTAACGACAAATCTCTCACTACGTTTATTAAGGCTTTACAAGAAACAAACTGGAAATTGATAAAAATTGAAGAAGGCTTAAGTTATACATCAAATCTTCTTGAAAACTTCGAGCTATTCAGAAAAACTTTAGCTGCAAAAAAAATTAAAAAAATTAATTATTATGAACGAAAATTAAAGAAAGACTACGATACATTCATTCAACATTACAAACTGGACTCAACAGTAGACTGGGAAAATGTTATTGACGATTTAATCACAATAGAACACTCTTCTTGGGTTTCAAAAACGGGCGAGCCCCGGTTTATCGGCGATAAAAATCGAAATTTCTGGCTATCTGTACTCTCTTCAGAGAAAACTGCTTCATTATTCAATGTCTGGATAATATACGCAAATAAGAAGCCGATAAGTTTTTGCTTTACCTTTCGAATTGATAATGAACTGCACATACTAGCAAACAGTTATGATGAAGATTTTTCCTCCTACAGCACAGGCTCAATACTTTATCGCGATGTTTTCATATATGCGCATGAAAACCCAATAATTTCCAAAGTCAATATAGGGAGAGGAAACTCGGGGTATAAATCAACATGGCGCGCCGAACCCAGTGACGTAATCGTCGACTGGATTGCGTTCCCACCAACGATTTCTGGGCGATGCTTTTATTTTCTGACAAAACTGAAACGCGCGCTTCGAAAATAACTACTCGTTCGGAAACATCTCTCAACTATAGAAATCAATTTTTCTCCATCACCCAAATAATTCTATTTTTTTATTTGAACATATTTTTTTAATCCAATAAGACAAATACATAAACTGCTTTAATAATTATCTGGAGAAAATTGTGCACTTAAAACATTCAAGCGAAAGAAGATTAAAACCTACACTGCCCCATAATGATTTTACACTTCCCCCATTACTCCTAGTTGAAGTGAAAACCTAACGAAGAAAAAAATAACACCTATTAAAAGTAAAAGCCAAATGACATAATTCGAATTCCAATGTCCACAAAGAACTAAGAAGCGAAATCCAACTTTTAAATAACATGTTTATTTTATAAGTTTACCCCCCGAGTGACAGAATACCTGTCGCCTCTTTTTTTAAGAAATTAAAAAGAAAGAGGATAAGAAATGCCCAAAAAACACACACAAGGCTTTAAAGATCAAGCCGTACAAAAAGCACTTGCTCGTGAC
>Ga0316207_10002504_pt1 | contig 18679 bp, 16 predicted proteins | sample 6weekpyrite_MG_FD_204943 | JGI IMG/M metagenome (GOLD analysis project Ga0316207, IMG submission 204943) | Microbial mat bacterial communities from mineral coupon in-situ incubated in ocean water Damariscotta River, Maine, United States -... | ecosystem: Environmental > Aquatic > Marine >...
CTGGTTGGCATTTCCAGTGGTGCCGCTATCGTTGCCGCCAAACGCCTGGCCCAGGAGCCTGAATTCGCTGGCAAGACTATCGTTGTCATCCTGCCAGACTCAGGCGAGCGTTACCTCTCATCTATCCTGTTTGAAGATATCGAAGCCTAGTTAGTAATAAATCAGCAAGATAAAAAAAAGGGATAGGTCTCATGGCCTATCCCTTTGTTCGCGCCTACAAAAATTCTAGATTTACGAGATTCATTTCACGGAGTGGGTGAATGCAAGGCAGGAAAAGCGTGGTTTACATTGAGTAAATAAACATTTTTCCAACACAGCAGACACCTGCTCTAGGGAGTTGCTCATGCGTGACGCACAATTGGTTGAATCATCGCCCAGGATTCGGCAAACATCGGCACCGCATCGTCAGAAACCACATCCATCACATCCTCACTCAGGCCGGTAATTTCCCAGGCCTGCGGATCCACCTGAGGCAGCGGGCCTTCATAAGCCGCGTCCAGCTCTGCGCGACAAGCAATGACATTGGCAATATGAATAATCGCCGCATCCAGTCGGGCATCTTCTGCCTTGCTAATATCATGATGACAGGCCACTGTTTCACACAAGGCCTCGGGAATATTCCACTGCCGCATTAAAACACCACCCACCTCAGCGTGATCGAAACCAAACCGTTCAATCTCCGCTTCATACTGCTCTTTTTCGCCAGATTCTGACTCTGCCAGGGCCTGTTTCACCAACTCGGGTTCGCGATTCATCATCACCAACATACCGACATCATGCAACAGACCGGCAACAAACAGACGTTCGCTATGAAGCACATGACATTGACTTGCCACTAACCGCGCTACCACACCGCAATAAACACTGTGTCGCCAGAAGCTGGCCATGTTGATCAGTTCAACCGGAATCTGGGAAAAAGTACGTACCGCAGACAGGGCCAACACCAAATAACGCAACTCTCGCTCTCCCACCACAGTCACGGCGCGAGAGATGGTAGCTACCTTGGAAGGGAAATTATAAAAGGAGCTATTCGCCATGCGTAACAACTGCGCAGTAAGGGCCGTGTCATGGCTAATCACCTTGCCGATATCAGCCGCCGAACTGCGTGGATCATCGACCATCTCATTGACCCGAATACAGACCTCGGGCAATGAAGCGAGCTTGGCAATCCCTTTAACGAGTTCAGTGGCTTGCATAGTCATTGATAACTCCTAAATTTTCATTTGTCTGTAAAAAATATAGTACATCCCGAAATTTTCGGTACATGACTGCGACAGAAAACCTGACACTACAAAATCCGAATCGACAAGGGAATTAAAATAGTTATCGGCTGCAAAAATAATTTTTTAAGTTTCGCCGCAAAGAAACCCACCAAGAACAGCTAAAGAAGCGACTATCAGCGGCCGATCACCAATCATGTCAATTTGGACTTTCGCAGACAATGCCAAACAAAAACGCAAAAAAACAAGACTTAAGCGAACCCCAACTAGCGGGTGATGTGCTGCAGTTGATGATTGACCAGATTAATGCTGCCGTGAGGGACAACAACTCCAGCATGGGCAAACTAATAGGCAGTCACTCAGCCATTGCCGCCAAGGCCGACGCACTCACAATAAGCCCTGACAGCAAATCCCTGGAAGAACTAAAAGATTCTTTACATCAAGAACTTAGAAGCATGATCGTTGCCTTTCAGCGCCATGACGAACACAACCAGCGCCTCGAACATGTCACTAATGCCCTGACCGAAGCCAAATCCCTGGTTGAAAATCCGATCGCCGCTTCAGACCCTCAACAATGGCAAGCGCTGGTAGAAAAAATTGCGGCTAAATACACCACCGCTCAAGAACTTAAAGTCCACGCAAGCAAAACAGGCATCGCCAGTCAGGACACTTCTGAAGACGACGTCGAACTATTTTAAGCCTTACTCAACAACCGGCTTGACCAGACTAGCGGCCTGTTTGGCCCGGCCCAATGCTTCATTGACAGAATCACCACTGGCCAGCGCAACCCCCATCCGTCGTTGCTGAAAGGCCTCGGGTTTGCCGAACAGACGTATATCAGTTTGCGGCACCTGTAAGGCCTGCGCTACGCCTTCGAAGGCAATTCCTGTCTTGTCCATACCGCCATAGATCACCGCACTGGCACCTGGACTGCGCAGACTAGTATCCACCGGCAGGCCCAAAATAGCGCGGGCATGCAGTTCAAATTCATTCTGCGACTGACTGGCCATGGTCGCCATACCGGTGTCATGCGGCCGTGGACTAACCTCGCTAAACCAGACCTCATCGTCTTTAATAAACAACTCGACACCAAACAGGCCGCGACCACCCAAATTGCTGGTGACCTGCTCGGCAATCTGTTGCGAACGCCGTAGTGCCAGTGGCGTCATTAGCTGTGGCTGCCAGCTCTCGACATAATCACCCTGTTTTTGCAGATGGCCAATGGGCTCACAGAAATGGGTTTCGATTTCACCCTGGGCGTTCAGCGCCCTAACCGTCAGCAAGGTGATCTCAAAATCAAAATCAATAAACGACTCCACTATCACCCGCCCGCCTTTAACCCGACCTGCCGACATGGCGTAGTCCCAGGCCCTGGCCACATCATCCGGCCCCTCGACCATGGACTGCCCCTTGCCGGACGAAGACATCACCGGCTTGATCAGACAGGGGTACCCCACCCCACCATCGATGGCCATCTTCAATTGATTGAGACTGTCGGCAAAGGCGTAGTGGGACGTGGGTAGTTCCAGTTCCTCCGCCACCAAACGGCGAATGCCCTCGCGGTTCATGGTCAACTGGGTGGCTCTAGCGGTGGGAATGACCTCGGCCAGGCCGTCTTTTTCAATCTCTGCCAACATATCCGTGGCGATGGCCTCGATCTCGGGCACCACCAAATGGGGCCTTTCCTGTTCAATCAGTTGGCGTAGCGCCACGCCGTCGGTCATATCGATAACATGGGCACGATGCGCCACCTGATGGCCCGGCGCATTGGCGTAGCGATCAACACCAATCACCTCTACCCCTAACCGTTGTAGAGCAATAATCACCTCTTTACCCAGCTCGCCACAGCCCAGCAACATCACCCGTGTGGCACTGCCTGATAAAGGTGTTCCCAATGTCATCATCCCAACTCCGTTTTGCTATTCAGGCTCGACCAACAAGGCATCCAGATCACCACAACGATCCAGAGCAAACAATTCCATACAACCACCAACAGGCTGATCATTGATAAATATCTGTGGTACCGTTGTACCACCAGCGCTACGCTGAATCATGGTCTGGCGCAACTCCGGGCCACCATCGATCGAAATTTCTTCATAATCAACCCTCTTCTCATCCAGCAACATCTTGGCTCGCACACAATAACCACAAAATCGACGGGTATAGATTTCGACCTTCGCCTGACTCATTGACACAATCTCCGCAAAACACCAGCATACAATCCCGGCAAATTAACAGCTTGGCCAGCTGGCGGCAACAATGCGGCCTAATCTAAAACCTGCACAGGTAATAGATAGGCAACAGCGACCGATACAACAGACAGATCTACCAAAAAATATATGACCTGTATGTTATCGCGCATTGAACAACTTAATCACATCGGCATTGCCCTATCTGCCGAACAGGATAAAACACACCTGCTGGAAACCATCCTCAGTGGTGCCCAATACCTAACCAATGCCGATGCCGGCACACTATATTTATTGGAACAGCAAAAGCTGTACTTCAAGATCATCAACAATAGAAGCCTGGCCATCGAACAATCTGATGATGGCACTGAGCAACAGACGTTCCCAGCTATTCCTCTTTATGACGAAACCGGTCAACCAAATCAAAAAACAGTCGCTGCCTACGCTGCGCTCACCGGCACGACCATTAATATCCCGGATATCCGCGCAAACGACGAATTCGATTTTAGTGGCACCCTCAGCTACGACGAGCAAAGCGGCTATCACTCACAATCATTTCTAACCATTCCCATGCGCGACCATGAAGATGAGGTCATCGGCATATTGCAATTAATCAATCCCATTGAGCAACAGGGCAATGCAATCCTCGCCTTTTCAGATGAAGACCAACAACTGGTTGAATCACTGGCATCACAGGCAGCCGTTGCCATTACCAATCAGCGCCTGATTGCCGAACTCAAAAACCTGATGGAGAAATTCATCGAAGTGATTGCCAGCGCTATTGATGACAAGTCCCCCTACACCGGCTATCACTGCCGTCGCGTGCCGGAAATTGCCATGTTGCTGGCCGATGCCATCAATGCCAACAACCAGGGGCCACTGGCGGATTTCAAACTTGACGACAAACAGCGCTACGAATTAAAGATCGCCGCCCTGCTGCACGACTGCGGCAAAATCACCACGCCAGTTCACGTGGTCGACAAAGCCACCAAACTGGAAACCATCTTTGATCGCATCCACTTAATTGAATCGCGCTTTGAAATCCTCCGCCGAGATATTGAAATCGCGCAATTGAAACAACAACTTGGCAATACAGGTAGCAGTTACGATAACAGCGCGCTATCAACACAATTGCAACAACTCGACGAAGAGTTCGAATTTCTAAAACATGCCAATAAGGGCGTTGAGTTCATGCCGGCAGCAACACAACAACGTGTCAAAGAGATTGGCCAAAGAACCTGGCAAAACAGCCGGGGCGAGATAAAGCCGCTCTTAAACACTGAAGAAATTGACAACCTCACCATCGCCAAAGGCACACTACTGGACTCAGAGCGCCAGATCATTAACCACCACATCAGCATGACCATTAGCATGCTCGAAGCACTGCCCTTCCCCAAACATTTACGCAATGTACCCGAGATTGCCGGCAATCATCATGAACGCATGGATGGCAAGGGCTACCCGCGTGGTTTAAAACGTAACGAGATGTCTATCCAGGCTCGGCTCATGGGCATTGCCGACATCTTTGAGGCACTGACCGCCTCTGATCGTCCCTATAAAAGCCCCATGCGCCTATCGCAAGCGCTGAAGATCCTCGCCAACATGGCCGGAGAGGGCCACATCGACCCCGACCTGTTTGAAATCTTTGTTCGGCAAAAAGTCTACCTGCGCTACGCCGAGAAAAACCTTGGCCCAGAACAGATTGACGAGATTCCGACAGACATCTGCAACGCCCCCAATGTTAGACCTTAACTGACTCAGAGATTACCCGACCCTTGCCATAAGACACTCAAAGCCTTAAGATGCCTTAAGATTTAAGGTGAGCTTAAGATATTTTGACTGTAAACATTATCTAAGCAGCCTGTCGTTTGGGGGAACGATAACAACCTATTTGTGCTTGGGGAGGGTAGATAAAGATGCTCAGCAGACATTTTTCAATCCACGCTTTAGGTGTGCCAGCGGCACTCCTGCTGACTTTCTCATTGCCCCTGGAAGCAGAATTTGAACTGAACTTCAGCCCCGATGGTTCCAGTGGTGGCGGCGGTGGCTGGGGTGGTAGTTTCGGTGGTAGCAGCAGCTTTTCGAATGTTGAATGTGGCTCCAGCAGTACCGGCGGCGGCAACACCGGCTATGGCGGTGACAATAGTGGTGGCGGTGGCTTTGGTGGCGGTGGTGGTTTTAGCCTGGGGCGTGGCTGTGGCACTGGCTATTTTCTCCAGGAGGTCAGCAATGGTTACTTTCATGTCATCGTCGGCGATCCAGCCGATGACTTTGCCATTGAGTGGTACATAAGAAGCTCAGGCACTTATGACACCCCCCTGACCACCGGTTACCTGGACAATATCAACGACCCGCTCAGCTCAAACGTAAGCGACACTGGCAATGGCGCCGGCAACCCACGCAACGTCCATATCCGCTCAATCATCAAGGGTGACGGTCTGGATCAGGAATTCCTAAAGGCCACCAACGTCAATAAACCTAAAATCACCCAGGACCTCGTCGCCACCGACATGACATCGCATTTCGTGGCCGATATGACCAATTCCGATTACAGCGACTCATCCACCGTTGGAACCATCACCAATCAGCAGTCAATTCTCGATCCTGATCTTCCCGAGGCATCAGCACATTTTGATATGGCTGACTTTGCTGATAGCTCAAATGTTACTGCCGGCCTTTATAGCCACAATACCGGTAGCGGTAGCGGTGAGTTCAAGAGTTACAGCTATGCCAAAGATGGCTTTGATGTCTATGACGTCAAATGGATAGATTTCTGTGACCCCAGCCAAAACCCCGACCACGACTGCGACATCGGCGGCTCAAATGGCGGTGGCGGCTGGGGCAGCAGTAGCGGTGGTTCTGGCGGCTGGGGCGGTGGCGGCTGGTAACAGTTAAAACCTTTTCAACAAAGCAATCACATCATTGCCAACACAGGCTCATCAAAAGCAGCCAGTTGCTCGCGCAAGCTCAAAATCTGCTCTTCCCAATAACGTGGCGATTCAAACCAGGGGAAGGCCTGGAGAAAGGCCGGATCATGCCAGCGCCGCGCCAGCCAGGCAGAATAATGCATCATCCGCAGTGCCCGCAAAGGCTCAACCAAACTCAATTCAAACGGGTCAAAATCTGCAAACTGCTGATAGCCGTCCATCAATACAGCCAGCTGCTGCTCCATTTCATTCCTATTGCCCGACAACAGCATCCATAGATCCTGGATTACCGGCCCACTCAGGCAATCATCCAGATCAACGAAGACTGGCCCGTTGGCAGTCCACATGATGTTTCCGGCATGGCAATCTCCATGCAAGCGTTGGTAAGACAAGTCATAAGCCGACTCAAAGGCATTCTGCAAGCGCGCCACCACATCCTCGGCAATGCTGCGATAAGCCAGTTCTAACTCTTTAGGCACAAAGCCATTTTCAAGCACATATTGATATGACTGCACCGCCATCCGCTCTACTTCGATGCGTGGCCGATGCTGAAAACGCTGCGCCCGTCCGACCATGTGGATCCGCGCCATATAGCGCCCCAGCCAACGCAGGTGCTCATCATTATCCAGCTCGGCATGACGACCACCGACACTGTCAAAAATGGCAAAGCGATAGCCTTGATGGCGATGCAGCGTTTCGCCATTTTCATTACGCAGCGGTGCGGCAACAGGAATTTCATTTTCCAGCAGCTCGTGGCTGAAGGCGTGCTCTTCAAGAATGGTCTGATCATCCCAGCGCTCGGGGCGATAAAACTTCACCACCAAGTTTGGGGCATCTTCAATACCGACCTGATAAACCCGGTTTTCATAACTATTGAGCGCCAGCAAACGGCCATTACAAAGATAACCCTGACTCTCAACAGCAGTCAGGACGACATCGGGTTCAAGCCCGGCATACGGAGGGGTAATTTCAGACATGAGAGCGATTGTAACAGGCCACTGAAAGCCTGATCAGGTTGGCAGGGCATCAACACCGTCAATAGGACAAACCTTGCTACGTTTTTTGCCTGCAGTAAGCTGATAGGCAAGCACCTGCTCTTTGACTCCCTTCACCTGCAACGGCATGGCAGCAGAAAAACAGAGCTGAGTTTCATCCCGCAGCAACTGCCTCACAGCATCAGACACCATCACAGACAAAGCCTTGGCATGGCCACAGAGTCGCGCCGCCAAATTCACCGTTGGCCCAATCACGGTGTAATCAAGCTGCTTTTCAATGCCAATATTGCCAATCATGGCCTCACCCTGATGAATACCGATGCCCAATTGATACAGCGCTGCGGCATCACCGGTGGCCCGGACACAGGCCTCCTCGACCATCTTCAGAGCACACAAACAACTGTTTAGAGACTTGTCCGGGCCATCAAACACCGCCATTACGCCGTCGCCACTGAACTTATCGATGTAACCACCATATCGATAGACACATTGCACTTGAGCGCTAAGGTTTTCACTGAGAATATTGAACAATTTCTCTGGTTCCATCTCCTGTGACAACTGGGTGAAACCACGCACATCGGTAAACAGCACACAAACCTCGCGCGACTCTGGCGCCAGCTTTTTACCTTCACGCACCTGCTGTTCGACCATTTGCCGGGTACGACTATCGACATATTGATTCAGATTGCGGCGCATCACATCCAACTGCCGGGCATATTCACTACGCTGCAGGTGATTATTTAGCCGCGCTCGCAACACAGCCTCTGAAACCGGCTTGCTGATCACATCATCACCACCGGCGTCAAAGGCCTGCTGACTGATCTCGTCCTCAACCAGGCCAGTAATAAACAACACCGGGGTATGCTGAAAACGCTCAGAACAACGCAGACGGCGACACAACTCCATGCCATCCATGCCCGCCAGATGGATATCCAGCAGGAACACGTCGACATCCTGATCGGCCATCAGCATCAAGGCGGTCTCGGCATCACTGGCCTGCGACACTTCCATACCAAAACCACCCAGCATTCGCATCAACGCCTTACGCACAGTCGACATGTCATCGACCAGCAATATTCGCTTACCTGCCAGGGAATAGCTCATGTCCGTTTTAACTTATAGAATCTCAAGCACATTTTCCGGTGGCCGACCAATCGCCGCCTTGTCGCCATTAATCACAATTGGCCGTTCGATCAGCTTTGGCGTAGCCAGCATGGCATCGATCAACTGCTCCTGGGTTAGCGACTCATCAGCCAAACCCAACGCTTTATATTCGGCCTCGTTGCGGCGCATCAACTGGCGTGGTTTCAGACCCAGCATTTTCAGAATCTGCTTCAAGCGGGTCTTTGATGGCGGGGTTTTCAGATACTCAACCACCTCAGGCTCAACCCCGTTATCCTGTAACAACTGCAAGGTTTGGCGTGATTTTGAACAGCGCGGATTGTGAAAAATGACAATACTCATATGTGACTCCATTCATAATGTTTTATTAGGTGAATACTGCCTTATTGTTAAGCCTCTGCTACTAGTATCAGTGTAATAGCCACACACACCAACAGTAGGCGCTTTAGGCGAATCGGCAGATACTAGATTTTACTTGAATAGGGTAAAATAGGAGCTATGGAAAATAAATCTCAAAACCAAGTTAAAGTTACTGCCGTGGCCAGCTACATCGATGCCCAAAGCGCCCCCGAAGCTAACCGTTTTGTCTTCGCTTACACGATCACGGTTAAAAACAACGGTTCCGAAGCCGCCAAGCTCACCCATAGGCACTGGCACATCACCGATGCCAACGGTAAAGAGGAGGAGGTGCATGGAGAAGGTGTTATCGGCAAACAGCCCTATCTCAAGCCCGGCGAGAGCTTTGAATACAGCAGTGGCACTATACTCGAAACACCGGTGGGCGCCATGCAGGGTTATTACGATATGACCAGTGATGACGGCAGCCAGTTCAAGGCTAATATTGCCCCCTTCACCCTGTCAGTGCCCGGCAGCCTGCATTAACTTATTCAATCATAAAAAAAGGCTGCCAAAATGGGCAGCCTTTTCAAAACAACTTATTTCATTTGCTCACTAAAATCAGGCGACATCTTTATGCACATGCACATCCATTTGAGGATATGGAATGTTTAGCCCTTCTTTGTCAAAAGTCTTATAAACATTCTCATTCATATCAAAATACACACCCCAATAATCAGCGGCATTAACCCAGGCTCTGACTGCAAAGTTCACCGAACTATCGGCCAACTCAGAAACAGCAATGAAGACTTCAGGATCTTTTAAAATTCTTGAGTCATCATCACACAGTTTCTTAATAACCTGCCTTGCCTTGTCCAGATCATCGCCGTAACCAACACCAATGGTCCAATCGACTCTTCTGCGTTCTTCGGTAGAAAAATTAGTCATCGAGCCTGTTGACAGGCCACCGTTAGGAATAATAATTGTCTTATTATCAGGCGTCTTAAGAATAGTATTAAAAATCTGGATTTCAGCAACCGAACCGACAAAACCCTGAGCATCAATCACATCACCTGCTTTAAAGGGTTTAAAGATAAGGATCATCACGCCGCCAGCAAAATTCTGCAAGGTACCGGAAAGCGCCATACCGACAGCCAAACCGGCAGCACCGAGAATAGCAATAAATGATGTCATTTGAATGCCGAGCATACCCAGCACAGTAATGACCAACATGACCTTTAGCAGCCCACCAACTAGCCCCTTTAGAAAAGGCTGAAGAGAAGCGTCCGTGCCAGCTTTGTCCATTCCCTTACTAACAACATTAACAATCGCCTTTATAATCCAGCCACCAATAATCCAAACGACAATGGCACCGATCAATTTTGGCCCATAGGTCAGTACAAGCTCAGTCGCTTGATTCATCATTTCTTCTGGTTCCATAAGTTTCTCTTCCTTAGTTTTTTATTAATTAATCTAAAAACGAGGCAATTATATATTTAAAGCAACCCTTGCCGACAGGCTGGATCTGTAAATAAATGTAAACCTTGTAATAGACTGCAGCCATCACAGTTCAGCTTAGCCTGAAACTAAAACTTTTCCAGCAGGATAAAAAATAAAAACTAGCGGACCTGTTGCAGTTGCTGCTTTAAGCGCTTGACCGATACCGGCATTTTAGTACCCAGGGTTTGGGCAAACAGAGAAATACGTAACTCTTCAATCATCCAACGGTATTTTTCTAACTGTGGGTCGACAATACCCTGCTGCCGATGTTTTTCAAGGCGTTCAACATAAGTCTGCCACAGCGGCTTAATTTCCAGCACCGCAGCGCGATCCCGGTCTATACCACCACTCAACCGTTCCAGCCGCAGGTTGATGGCCCTGAAATATCGCGGGTATTCGCGCAACCACTCAAGCGGTGTTTGCTTGATGAAACCGGAATAGATTAGCGTAGACATTTGCACCTTAATGTCCGCCACCGCATGCAACCAGGCAGGTGAAACATTGCCTTTCAATTTTTTATTTAACTGATGATGTTCCGCCAGAGTTTTGCCGATCATGTCGCACAGATCATTGGCAACGTCAAGCATCACCTGTTTACCTTTTTCCACACAATCTTCAAACTGTTGTTGCGTCCTCGGCAGCTCAGCTTCACTCAAAAAGGCCTGATCAATCACCGCATCAATTAGATCAGCCTTTAGCTGGTCACATTTTCCTGTCGGTGCATAATAAAGACACATCTGTTTTATGCCGGGCATATTTTTGGTCAGATATTTAATCTTTTCCGGCACAGCAAACATAATCAAACGTCGCAGTGCCAAACGGGTTTCACGCTCGGCCTGCTCCGGCGTATCACAAAGTTTTATGGCAACACTTTCTTTGTTATCAATCAGTGCCGGATAACCACGCATCTGCACGCCATTACGCTCAAAATCCACCTGCTTAGGCAGTTCAGACATGTCCCACTGCTGAAGGCCTTCACGCTCACCATCCCAGGCCGGCACGGCAGCAAAACTTTGTTGCGCTTTATCTTTTAGATTTTGTTGCAGTTGCAGCAGGTCACGCCCCATGGCAACAGTCTTACCATTTTCATCCACCACTTTGAAATTCATCAACACATGCGGCGTCAACTTACTCAGATCCCAATCCACGCTGGCAATCTTAACGCCCGTCATGCGCAGTAGTTGTGTTTGCAGACTTTCAAGCAAGGAACCATCAGTGGGCGCCAAGGCCTGCAAACAGGCATCGGCAAAATTTGGTACTGGCACAAAGTTACGCCGCAATGATTTCGGCAGTGATTTCAACAACTGACAAATCTTTTCATGCAGCAACCCCGGCACCAACCATTCAAAATAGTGTGGCCGTAGCAAATTCAATGCCGGCAATGGAACGGTCAGCGTCACTCCATCCTCTAAATGAGCCGGCTCAAAGTGATAGCTAAGTTTAAGCGTCATACCCTCAGCTTGCAGACTGTCTGGAAACTGCGCCTCGGTCACGCCACCGGCCTGATGCAACATCAGGTCTTCTTTTTGCAGATATAAAATCTTCGGCTGTTTCTGTTCGGCCTGTTTACGCCACTTTTCAAAGCTGCGGCCATTGAAAATACCTTCAGGGATAAGCTTGTCGTAAAAGTCGTACAAGACCTGATCATCGACCAAAACGTCACGACGACGTGACTTGGCCTCCAACGCCTCAATGTCAGCAATCATTTTACGGTTGTATTCAAAAAAACCGGCTCGGGTATTAAATTCATCCTCAACCAGGGCGCCACGGATAAACAGTTCACGCGCCTCTTTTGCGTTGATGGGACCGTATTGAATCTTGCGCCTGGGATTGACCACCAGGCCGTACAAGGTCAAACGTTCATAGGCCATCACCGCCGCTGGCTTCTTTTCCCAGTGCGGATCAAAGTAGCTACGCTTGCACAGCTCACCCGCCACCTTTTCTATCCATTCAGGTTCGATTTTGGCCACGGTGCGGGCATACATACGTGCCGTCTCCACCAACTCGGCGGCCATGATCCATTTCGGCGCCTTTTTAAACAACACCGAACCGGGAAAAATATTCAGCTTGATGCCACGGGCACCGGTGAATTCCTGTTTTTCATTTTTATTGGCAATGTTACCGAGCAAGCCAGCCAATAGGGCGCGATGCACCGCATCAGAATCAGCAGTTTCCTGATTTAACTTCCAGCCCAGCTCACGCACGACTGACTTCAACTGCACCTGTACGTCATGCCATTCACGCATACGCATGTAAGAAATAAAATTATCACGACACCACTTGCGCAGCTTGTTATTGGTCAGGTTTTTTGACTGTTCGTGATAGACTCGCCACAGATTCAGGTAGGCAATAAAATCTGATTTGTCATCGGCAAAGACCTTGTGTTTTTCATCGGCCTTCTGCTGCTTATCATGTGGCCGCTCGCGCGGCTCTTGCACACTCAAGGCACTGGCAATGATTAACATCTCACTAAGACTGTTTTCATCTTTGCCCGCTAACACCATGCGCGCCACCCGCGGGTCGAGAGGCAGCTTGGCCAACTGTCGACCTGACTCGGTCAGCTGCTTACGGGCATCAACAGCACCCAACTCCTCCAGCAATTTATAACCATCGGTAATCAGTCGGTTTTCCGGCGCCTCGACAAAAGGAAAGTTTTCAATATCGCCCAAACGCAATGACTTCATTTGCAAGATGACCGAGGCCAGGTTGCTGCGTTTGATCTCCGGGTCGGTAAATTCGGACCGGGCCTTATATTCATCCTCCGAATAAAGCCGAATGCAGACGCCCGGACCGACACGACCACAGCGGCCGGCACGCTGATTGGCCGAAGCCTGGGAGATCTTTTCAATCGGCAAACGCTGCACCTTGGTGCGATGACTGTAACGACTCAGCCGCACCAGACCGGGATCGATAACATAACGAATCCCGGGCACGGTCAACGAGGTCTCGGCAACATTGGTCGACAACACAATCCGGCGACCCTTGTGCGACTGAAAAATCTTGTTTTGATCACTGGCACTCAAACGTGCATACAAAGGCAGGATTTCAGTATGAGGTGGATGATGTTTGCGCAAGGTCTCGGCCGTTTCTCGAATCTCACGTTCACCGGGCAGAAAGATCAGCACATCGCCCAGGCCCTCACGTGCCAATTCATCCGCCGCATCACAGATGGCCTGCTGGATATCTCGGTCCTGTTCATTTTCGTCCTCAGCCTGCAAGGGCCGGTATCGCATCTCAACCGGGAAGGTGCGGCCTGATACTTCAAAAATCGGCGCATCAGCAAAGTGTTGCGAAAAACGCTCGGTGTCGATGGTGGCCGAGGTAATGATTAGTTTCAGATCAGGCCGCTTCGGTAGCAGCTGTTTCAGATACCCCAACAGAAAATCGATATTGAGACTGCGTTCATGGGCCTCGTCGATGATCAGCGTGTCGTACTGGTTCAGAAACCGATCGGCCTGACTCTCAGCCAGCAGAATGCCATCGGTCATCAGCTTGATATAACTCTCCGGCCGGGTGTGGTCGGAAAAGCGCACCTTGTATCCCACCGCGTGGCCAAGCTCACTCTGCAACTCAGAGGCAATCCGCACCGCCACACTGCGAGCGGCAATTCGGCGTGGTTGGGTGTGACCAATCAAACCAGTAATGCCACGACCAGCTTCAAGACAAATTTTGGGCAGCTGGGTAGTCTTACCCGAGCCGGTCTCACCGGCAACGATCACCACCTGATTTTCCTGAATCGCAGTAAGGATTTCGGCACGCCGTTCGCTGACCGGTAGCGCTTCCGGGTAAGTCGGCGTCGGTAGGTTAACCCGGCGCTGCTCCATCTTCTGTTTTGATGCCTCAATCTCCGCCGCAATTGCAGCCAACGGTTTACCCTTAAGCCCACGCAAACGGCGGCGCAGCCGATGTCTATCAGCAAGCAGGCACAGATCTATTGCAGCAAATAATGATTTTGGGTTAGGGTTCACAACTCAGACTCTGGAAGGCTATATACTTAAACAACACATTATTGATTGGGCCATGGGGGCGAATATCAGTGACTGATTGTACCAACAACCTGAAACGGCACGTAACATACATCGCCAATGAAATTGGTGAGCGCCATATACGCAAACAGCTGGCCCTGCATAAAGCCGCTAATTATATCAGTCAACAATGGACCATGATGGGCTATGAGGTCGAGCGGCAGCCATTCACCGCCAAAGGGGTGAAATGTGAAAACCTGGAAGTGACCAAAACAGGTAAAGATAATCCCGACGACATTATCCTGATCTGTTCCCACTACGACACTGCCAAAGACTGCCCCGGCGCCAACGACAATGCCAGCGGCATCGCCGCCATGCTCGAAATTGCCCGCCACTTCACCCACACCAGCCCCAGTTGCAGCATCCGTTTCGTCGCCCTGGCCAACGAAAAGCTACCCTTCTACGGCACCGAAAAATCTGGCAGCTGGATCTACGCCCACCAAGCCAGCCACAATTGCGACAAGATCCGCAGCGCCATCATTCTTGAATCACTGGGCTATTACGACAACACCCCTCACAGCCAACTCTATCCGCCGCTGATGAGTTTGTTCCACCCCAAACAAGGCAACTTCCTGGCGATGGCCTCCAATCTTGGCTCAATGGCCAGCATGGACAAGTTTGCAAAATGTTTTAAAAAGCATTCCCGTTTCCGCTTTGAAACAATGGTTATGCAAAACTTTCTGCCCTGGGTGAAATGGAGCGACAGTAGCCCATTCTGGCTCAACGGCTATCATGCCTTTATGATTTCCGATACGGCTCAATATCGTTATCCGTTTTATAACTCCGGCCGTGACACAGCAGAGAAGATTGATTACCAATGCCTGACCTTTGTTACCGATGGTTTGACGCGGGCGATTGAGGAATATGCCAATAAACGCTAACAATCTCAGCTCAGTAACGAGTAATAGCCATGCTCACTGCATCTACCCCCCCTACACCAACAACCCCTGAAACAAGCGCCACCGCTATAACCCACTAACAAAACACAGTATTATCAATTACGGCATAAACATGTTGTATAAAAGAAGAAACCTAAAAACCAAATCGATTGCGCACACCCTTTCAACAAAGCGATTAATTCAAGCCTTATAATAAGGATTAATATGTGGGATATAGTTCTCGAATTCATCAGAACTGCCGTCATTTGCCTGATTCTGATTTATATATGGAAAATTGGCCGAGCCCGCGGCCTTAACGTTCAAAAAGGCTGGGGCTTCATCATCGCTGGCTGGTCACTTATCTTGTTTGGCAGCGCCCTTGATATTACCGATAATTTTGAAAGTTTAAACTGGCTAATCGTTGTTGGTGACACAGAAACCGAAGCCTTCTTGGAAAAGTTTGTCGGGCTGCTTGTCGGCTATATTTTATTGTTTATCGGTTTTTTATTCTGGCTACCAGAAAATGAAAAAAAAATAGATCGCATGAAGAGTGAATTTGTATCAACGGCAAGTCACGAATTAAGAACACCGCTCACAGCGATCCATGGTTCATTAAAGTTAGTCACCAGCGGAGTGTTAGGGGAAATACCTGTAAAAGCAAAAGACATGTTAGATATCTCACTCAGGAACAGCGAAAGACTGACATCAATAGTGAATGACATCCTCGATATAGAAAAACTTGAAAGTGGCAAAATGGAATTTGATTTAAAGCCGCAAGACATAATCGAACTGATTAATGAATCTATTAATGCAAATAGTGCCTATGGCAATAAATATCAAATTCAGTATGCGCTGAATCAGGACAGCATATCAGCCACCGTCAATGTCGACACTGACAGATTCATGCAAATAATGGCCAACCTGCTATCAAATGCAGCAAAGTTTTCACCCGCTAACAGCACGGTAGAAATTAGCGTTAACCGCATGAATGGCAAGATTCGCGTCGCAGTAAAAGATAAAGGTGTTGGCATCGACAAAAACTTACAGCCAACGATATTTCATAAATTCGCTCAAGTGGACAGTACTGACACTCGCCACTCAGGAGGCACAGGACTGGGGCTGGCCATTTCAAAAGAGCTTATAGAAAAAATGGGTGGCGAAATTGGTCTTACCTCAACCATAGGCAAAGGCTCGACCTTTTATTTAGATCTACCAACATGTAAGAACTAACCAGCTCGCTTAAAGCCTATTTATAAGACTTTATAAAATCTGGTATTTCTGAAAGGAGGGTATTGGCCTTATTTCATTCGACCCTGCGTGCTACCGTTTTATTCTGATGAGCAGGTCTGGAAGATATATCAGTTTGAACACCGACAATCAAAAAACATTAAAGAAAATTTTTAATCCAAAAATCGCCACGCCTAATCTTGAATAAAGACTGGCGTGGCTAAGTTATTCTAACTACAGACCTTCCAGTGACAACCCCATCAATACCTCATCGGTGTAAAAACCATCCACCCCAATCGAAGTTAAAAACAGCCATTCCTGCTCATCATTGACAGTGTAGGCCAGGCTGCTGATCTCAATGTTGTGTAATTGTGAAATTAACAACGCCGCAGAACCCGCGCTCATCATCTCCATTTGCAGCAACGCATCCTTATCCAGAGTTGCAGCACGCGACTCCAAAGCCACCAGGGTAGCCACATACTCATGAATAGATTCATAGATCGGCACCCTGTAGACCGGCCCCACTTCAACCCACTGCAAACCAAAACCGACGTCCTTATCCAGCAGCGTTACTGGCAAGCCGGTTATCGACTCAAGCTGTTCTGGCGTCAATGCCTGAAGCAGACTGAATGACAGAGCACGCGGAATCGATGGCTGGCTTGCCTTTACCATGGCAACGACCTCAGGTGAAAATGATTCGATTAACACCTGCTGCTGCATCTTGGTCTGATTAACCGTCGCCAAAGTAGCAGCTACCAGTGCTGGCACCGTAGTATCACCCGGATCGCACAACGGCGCGGGAGTCTTGATCTCCAGAATCACCTGGCCACTGGGGCGATCGTTGTTTTTTTTGACGCTAAAACCACGAGCCACTTTAAGAACATGCTTCAGTTTTGATGCTTGTTTAAAACGATGCCTCAGCTCGGCAAAGGTAAGTTGATTAACACAGCTGTAATCTTCAAGAAAATCGTCATGCAGTGCTACAGCCAGATTATCCTTGGTCAGCACCACATCCACCTCAACAATCTGCACCCCGGCACGAAAGGCCTGTTTGACTGATTCAGTGGTGTTTTCAATCGGCTTGTCTGGATTCTCACCCAGATTTGCACTAAAGCCACGATGGCCAATGGCAAGCGGTTTGAAGTCCGAAGCCAGCACATCCTCAATCAGCCAACGTGGTTTTACAGCGTGATCAGGTTGAGCATAAGCAGGATAGACCGAGACAACAAAAAGAATAAGTACTGTTATTGGTATCCGTATTAAAGCGTTAAGCATTCCGTTGCTCTCCATATTTTAATGTATGTTTTACTCACCCATCATCCTGACGGAGAAATCACATAATAGCCAATCTCTACAACTTTTTGTTTGGCTATGTATGCTTGATTATAGAATTGTCACTCATCACTTCTCATATCCAAGCATTCCCAACAATCAATTATGGAGTTGATACAGAATGTGTACAGGGAAGCGCAGTTAACCCTTGCTTGCCATCCCATAAAAAAACCCGGCTGAAGCCGGGTTCTATTTCAACACAAGACAGCTCTATTCAATATTGACACTATGCCGCTTAGCCTCAACCAACTTAGGCAAGCTCAACTCAAGCAAACCATCCTTAAAACTGGCTTTAGCCTTGTTACCATCCACTTCTGCAGGAAGCGGCAGGGTGCGAACGAACTCACCACTACTCAGTTCGCGATGATAATACTCACCCTTCTCTTCAACCTCTTCATGCTTGGTGCTGGCGCGAATGGTGACGCTATTGTCTGTCACCTGGACATCGACATCCTCTTTTTTGACACCAGGTAGCTCCGCCTTGAGCAGCACCTCTTTATCTCTATTAATTACATCAACTTTTGGTGTATGTCCCTCAAAAGGCTCGGGCATGCCACCCCAGTCAATTTTCATGGGACGCATAAAACTGCGTGGCCATGAGCGATCAAAAAAATTGTCAAACATATTCTCCATTTCATCAAATGGCGACAACGCACGGCCACGGTGAACCTGCACATCTTTATCAGCGGTTTTACTTACCCCTTTTTTCTCTTGCTTGCTCATGACAGCCTCCTTGATGCAATTGATTATTCATCTGCCTCCACCTCTTAGTTTTGACTATTTCACGACATTTTCAAGTTGTTTTATCAACAGCGACGAAAAATTTTCCACCCCAATTGTGTAGTGCCAAGCCGAAAATAATAAACGCTGCCCCGGCCATGATTTCCGCACTCAGGGGTTCGTTGTTAAACCAGAAACCCAAGGCCAA
>Ga0316207_10002506_pt1 | contig 18676 bp, 17 predicted proteins | sample 6weekpyrite_MG_FD_204943 | JGI IMG/M metagenome (GOLD analysis project Ga0316207, IMG submission 204943) | Microbial mat bacterial communities from mineral coupon in-situ incubated in ocean water Damariscotta River, Maine, United States -... | ecosystem: Environmental > Aquatic > Marine >...
GCTTTATCGGTTGAAATAATTTCTCGTGCCATTATTTTTCTCTTTTATTAAATGATATTCAGGTAAAATTAAAATGTTTTTTAATCGGCGCTAATACTTTCCAGTAACAACTCATTCCATCAGGAAACGTTACAAAGTCACCAGCCTCTATACTGATCGTTTCACCACCGTCAGGTGTTATTTCTACTTTGCCTTCCACCACATAGCAGACTTCTTCACCACTATAAGTCCATGGGAATTCAGAAACTTCTTTTTCCCATATTCCCCACTGAAGAACACCGCGTTGTTTTAATTCTGACTCGCTCAGATTTTTTTCTATTTTTATTTGCAAAGAAAATACTCTTGTCTGTTTATCGCATGCGCCAGATTTTAACAACCGGTGGCATTATGCGTAAACGTCGCATCACTCGGGCAAGGTGCTGACGGTCTGTCACACTAATACCGAATGTAATATGGCTGATTACACCATCACGGTCCTCAATATCAACACCTTCAATATTGGCATCTTCTTCTGAGATGCCAGTTGCCAGTCTTGCCAGTACACCCGGCTGACTGGTTACTTCAGCACAAATACGGGTTGAGAATTCACCATCAAGATCATCCATCCAGGTCACATCAACAATCTGGTCATGCGAATGTCTCAATGACTCAATGTTATTACAACCCTCGCGGTGTATAACGATGCCACGACCTTTATTAAAGACACCAACGATATGATCATTCGGTATCGGGTAACAACATTTGGCGTACGAAACCACCATGCCTTCGGTACCACTTATAGCTAACGGCGCTAAGGACTGAACACTTTGCGCTTCAAACTCTTCACTGTCTTCATCACCAATATCTGGCAATAGTCTTCTTGCTACCAGGCTTGGCGGGCGATTACCCAGCCCTACATCCACTAACAGCTCATCAAGTCGCTCAAAACCTAATTCATCCAGTACAGTCTGAACATTTTTATCATCCAGCTGTTCAATACTGGTTGAATACACTTTTAAGCAACGATTCATCAGCCGCGTACCCTGTGCTAATGCCTCACCGCTTTTCATGCTCTTCAGATAATTACGAATATTATTTCGCGCCCGCACACTGACCACATAGTTTAACCAGACAGGATTGGGACGAGCCATCGGTGAGGTTACAATTTCAACCGTCTGGCCACTGTAAAGCGGGGTATTTAATGGTGCGAACTGATGATCCAGTTTTGTTGCCACACAGGTATTACCAATACCCGTGTGCACTGCATAGGCAAAATCTACCGGCGTCGAACCTTTTGGCAATTTGATAATGTCGCCGTCGGGCGTATAGACAAAAATTTCATCCGGAAACAAATCAACTTTTACATTATCCAGGAACTCAACCGGGTTACCTGCCTGTTGCTGCATTTCCAGCAAACCTGTTAACCAGTCTCGTGCTCTGGCCTGCGCGCCCTGATGGCCATGTGAATCTTCACCGGTTTTATATAACCAGTGCGCGGCAATACCCACTTCTGCAAACTCTTCCATTTCACTGGTCCGAATTTGTATTTCCATGGGAATAGCATGCGGGCCATACATGGCGGAATGCAGACTCTGATAACCATTGCCTTTTGGAATGGCGATATAGTCTTTAAAGCGGCCGGGAATCGGTTTAAATAAGTTATGTACTACGCCCAATGCGCGGTAACAGTTGTCGACCGATTGCACGACCACACGGATAGCATAAACATCAAATACTTTTTTAAACGGCAGGCGTTTAACTTTCATTTTCCGGTACAGACTGTATAGATGTTTTTTACGCGCGAACACTTCACCTTCAAAACCAATCTCTTCGAGCCGGTTTTTAATCGCTGTGTCGATTTTCTGAATGACTTCTTTGCGATGACCACTAACATGTCTTACTGCATGTTGTAGTACTGCATAGCGATACGGATGCATAGACTGAAAACCAAGGTTTTCCAGTTCTACTCTTAATGAGTTAATACCCAGGCGTTGTGCAATCGGCGCATAAATTTCCAGCGTTTCTTTAGCAATGCGACGCTTTTTATCCGGCCTCATAATGCCTAAGGTGCGCATATTGTGCAGACGGTCGGCCAGCTTGATCATAATAACGCGGATGTCGCGCGCCATCGCCAGCAAGACTTTCTGAATATTTTCTGCCTGCTGTTCCTGTTTGTCTTTATTTTCTATCTTGGTTAACTTCGATACACCATCAACCAGCTCAGCCACATCTTCGCCAAACTCTTCAGCAATCTGTTCTTTGGAGCTGGGCGTATCTTCGATCACGTCGTGCAAAATTGCGGCGACAATGGTGCGTGAATCCACATGCATTTCTGCAAGAATACGGGCAACCGCAATGGGATGATAGATATAAGGCTCGCCGGTCATTCGATACTGACCTTCGTGTGCGTGAGCCCCAAACAGATAGGCATGGTACACGTCTTTGATCTGATCCTCATCCATATAAGGCTCAAGCTCAAGACACAAATCACTGATTAAATAACGTTCCTCGTCGGCTGCTAATTCCGATTCGTCAACAATATCTAACTGACTGTGTTCAGACATGTTTTTACCAGTTCTAAGCTACGCCAGCCGGGACGACCAGCGTATGGATAGTTTACAGCGATTACTCTGCAGTTGGTTGTTGCTGCTCTTCTTCAGAAACAACTGTTTCCATTGCATGTTCCATTGCTGTTACTTCCGTTAAAATTGAATTTGTAACCAGACCTTCTGAAATTTCACGCAGTGCCAGTACCGTTGGTTTGTCGTTATCCAGAGTCACCATTGGTTCACCACCCATTGAAATCTGACGTGCGCGCTTAGCAGCAACTAATACCAGCTGAAAACGGTTTTCTACATTATCCAGACAATCTTCTACAGTTAAACGAGCCATATTTTCCTACCTTTCAATATTCTTAAAATCGCCGTAAGGCGCTATTTTTTAATCTAATAAATCTTGCAGCAGCGGCTTGATTCGCTGAGTCTGCTTTGGTGTTCTGATGCGGTTACTGATTAATATAGCGGACATTTCTTCCAGTGCCATATTGAAATCATCATTCACGATCAAATAATCAAATTCGCCATAATGTGACATTTCGCTTTCGGCATCTCGCATGCGGCGATTAATAATTTCTTCGCTGTCGGTGCCACGATTAGACAGACGAGAGCGCAGTTCTTTTTTCGATGGTGGCAGAATAAAAATCGACAGATTATCCGGGATCAGTTTTCGGACCTGAGCAGCACCCTGCCAGTCGATTTCCAGAATAACGTCTTTGCCACTTTGCAATAATTCTTCTACATGCTTTTGTGAGGTGCCGTAATAATTATCAAACACCTTGGCATGTTCCAAAAACTCGCCATTTTCAGCCATCGCAACAAAACTGTCGGCATCAATAAAATGATAATGCACACCATCCACTTCACCCTCACGTTTAACACGTGTGGTGTGAGACACGGATACCACCACTTCATTTGAAGCGCTTAATAAATCGCGTAACAAGCTGGTTTTGCCGGCACCAGAAGGCGCCGAAATGATGTAAAGCGTACCTGTACTCAACTGACTATCTTTTTTATCAATCCGGATAGTTAAGGATACCCGATTTTGGCACGTAAAGGGAGATCAAAATAGTTGAAAACACTGATTTACAGCGATTATTAGACCTTCTTGTCGCTAAATTACCAAAACTACTCATTTAAGACGGTAACCAGCGTCAGGTGCTTCTATAATCAGCCACATAACTACATCTAGCCTTAATCATTCGCACCACTAAGAACAACAGGCCTGCAAACAGCCTAGCAAAGACAACTAATGCTAAGGTTCACGACTCATTCGAACAGGCAGACGTTTAGCACCCCAGTTACCCCTGTCTGCCTCAAACACCCCGGCAACTCTGGTTCCGCATGACTTACAACAGGCATTTGCATCCAGATTCCATCGCCCCAGCTCATACCAGTCACGTTCAATTAAAAGTTCACCACATTGATGACACCAGGTGCTGTCGGCATCACGATTATGTACATTGCCCACATAGGCGTATCGAACCCCGGCTTTTAGTGCTATTTCCCTTGCCATAACAAGTGTATCGGCTGGCGTTGATGATTTATCCAGCATTTTAAAATCAGGATGAAAGGCACTGAAGTGCATTGGTACATCCGGGCCTAAATTCTCGACTACCCACTCCGACATTTCAGTCAGTTCTTTTTCTGAGTCATTTTCACCTGGGATAATTAAGGTCGTGGTTTCCAGCCAGCAATCTGTTCCATGTTTGATGTACTTCAAGGTATCCAGCACCGGCTCAAGATGGCCGCCGGTTATTTTGTGATAAAAACGTTCAGTAAATGCTTTTAAATCGACATTGGCTGCATCCATATACTGATAAAACTCTGCACGAGGGGCAGGGCTGACATAACCGGCAGTAACGGCAACCGTCTTAATGTCTTTTTCGCGGCAGGCACGAGCCACATCAATCGCGTATTCATGAAAGATTACCGGGTCGTTATAAGTAAAAGCCACACTGCGACAATTATATTCCGCTGCTGTACTGGCAATCGCCTCTGGGCTGGCCGCATCAGCCAGTGTATCCATTTCACGGGATTTGCTGATATCCCAGTTCTGACAAAACTTACAGGCCAGATTACAACCCGCTGTACCAAATGAGAACACCGGTGTTCCCGGCAGAAAATGATTGAGCGGCTTTTTTTCGATCGGGTCAATGCAAAAACCAGATGATCGACCATAGGTCGTCAGCACTATCTCATTATCACGATTCTCGCGGACAAAACATAAGCCCTGCTGCCCTTTATGCAGCTTACATTCACGCGGGCACAGATCACACTGCACACGCCCATCATCAAGCAGATGCCAGTACTGTGTTTTAACGACAGATGAATCAGACATAAGAACGACCTCAAACGAGCGGAAAAACAATTACTATTAATCATGATGGCACAATACCCCTATTGCAAGTAGAGTTATTGTCATTATGATAAGATATTAAAGGCAAAGTTTTCCGCGCTTAACCATACGGCAATAGCAAAATATTGCCGCTGATTGCTGGAGTTTAGCTATGAATCAGCCCTCCCACCTGATACGCCCGCCGGCTGTCGCCGGTATGTTTTACCCGGCAGACAAAGATACTTTGCACCATGATGTTCAACAATATCTGCAACAGGCAACAAAGACCACTGAAGCATTCACGCCGCCTAAGGCCATCGTTGTACCACATGCAGGTTATATTTTTTCTGGCCCGATTGCCGCCAGTGCTTACAGGCAATTAATTCCGGTCAGAGATAAAATAAATCGGGTAGTGTTATTAGGTCCCTGCCATCGCATTGCTTTTCAGGGGCTCGCGGCACCTGAGGCCACTTCATTTAATACCCCGCTGGGCAATATTCCAATTGACCAGGACAGCATTCAACAGCTCGCCAATTTACCTCAGCTTATTATTTCTGAACAGGCACATCGCGATGAACACAGCCTGGAAGTACAGCTGCCATTTTTACAGGAAGTGCTGAATGACTTCAGTTTAATCCCGCTGGTTGTTGGTGATGCCAGCCAGCAACAAGTTGCCGAGGTCATTGAAAGACTATGGGGCGATGAGCACACACTAATAGTAATCAGCTCGGACCTTAGTCACTATCACAACTACCAGCAAGCTCAACAACTGGATCGTTCAACCAGCAGTGCGATTACCAACTTACAGCCGGAATTAATAAACTACGAAGATGCCTGCGGAAGAAATGGCCTTAAAGGCATGCTGGCCGTGGCACAACACAAACAACTGTCTGTTAATTTGCTTGATTTGAGAAACTCAGGTGATACCGCAGGTGATAGAGAGCGGGTAGTTGGTTATGGTGCCTATGTCATCCACTGATTTTTCTGTTCAGGATAAGGATCATGCCCTCAGGACTGCCAGAGAATCTATTCAACATGGATTGACTCATGGCATGGCTTTATCTGTCGATACCACTGTTTTTTCTGACAACCTGCGACAAACACTTGCCTGCTTCGTCACCTTACACAAAGACAATCAGTTAAGAGGTTGCATCGGCAGCCTTAAAGCCCACCAGCCACTGATTAAGGATATAGCCGAACATGCATTCGCCGCCGCATTTCAGGACCCGCGTTTCCCGCCATTATCACAGAGCGAATTTGATGCACTGGACATCGATATATCGGTGCTGAGCAAACCAGCACCAATGACATTCACTAATGAAGAAGATTTGTTAACACAAATCCAGCCATTTACAGATGGCTTAATTTTAGAACATGGTTACCATCGCGGAACGTTTTTACCCAGTGTATGGGAACAGTTACCTGAAAAAAAAGCCTTTTTAAATCAGTTAAAAGTAAAAGCCGGCTTGAGTTCAGACTGGTGGCATGATGATGTAAAGATTAGTCGTTATGAAACGATTATGTTTGAATAATATTTTAAATCTACAACCTACCACATAGGCACGGAGACACGAGGAAAATCAAAAACACATAATTGTATTTGTTGTTATAAATGGGGTTTTATAATATTCATTGCTGATCATCTTCGTATAAAACAATAAAAAAGCTTTACTCTGTGCCTCTGTGGTGGATTTATTTTTTGACTTTAACAACCGCCCTGCACTATAAAAACATTCACACCATCAACTTAGCCAAGGCCATCACTTCATCTTTATATTTATCATCAGCCTCAGCCAGTAACTGCCTGACCAGTTCCTTACCCTGTTCTTCTTTTGCCTGTTCTTTAAAACACAATTCCGCTTCACGTATTTTCATCGGCGTTATGTCAACACAGCTGTCATAACGTTTATCAGCATCATGCAATAAATTATAAGCAACGTCCTCTTCGTGTATCTCAACAGCATAACGCACTAACAACAAACTCATGCCGGGATCAGCCAGCACAAAGTCTTTTGTCACCTGCTGACACTCTTTTACCACTTCCACTGCTCTGGCGTACTGACTACCAGCCACCAGTATTTCGATTAAACAACGCCCTGCACATAAAAGCGTTCTGGACTTCCCCCATGCTTTTATGCGTTCAAACACCTGAACCAATAAATAAAAATCCTGCAGATATCTTTCATAGTCATTTAATATCAGCATAATGGCATCAGAATCTTTATGTACATTTACCTGTGTATATATTTCCTGAAGATACTTTTCGTATTCCTGTTTATTTTTCCTTAAAGCAAGCCGCTCATTCCAGCCTTCACGACCATGGGTTGATGATAAGGCATAAGAATGGCCATCTTTTTTGCGGCTAACTTGATAGTCAATTTCTTCTGCCAGCTCTTCTCTGGCAAGCTCTTTTTCTTTTCTGAAAAAAACCAATACCAGCATATAACCACCAATACCGCCACTGACATGTGCAACCAGATTAACACCACCATTATTACCGAAATAATATAGATTCAATGTGTCCCAGCCGATATAAAACAAAGCCAGTATCCAGGCACGAATATAAAAACTTCTTACAAAACGAAAACCCCAGATAAGAACTTTGATACGTGCCTGAGGAATAAGGTAGGCTGAGGCACCAATCATACCCATGACGACACCGGAAAGACCAAGAGTTGGGATGACACGGTCCACATCACTGCTATAAATGGTATAAGAGATACTGCAGATAAATGCCAATGACAAAAGTAATATTGAAAACTTTAATTTATTGTTAATAACCCCTTCAACGCCAACTGCAAACGCAAAAAAGAACAATAAATTACCAAATGCATGCAGCCAGTCAGCGTGCGAGAGTGACGATGTAATCATTCGCCAGATATTGCTTTCATCCGGATAATACATTAGCTGCTTATCCAGACTCTGCGGTGCAAGTGTCTTAAATTCAGCATAGTGCAGGTTCGTATTTGTTACGATCTGAGGCAGCGCTGATACAGGGTATTCTCCCCAGCCTTTTATCTTGTCTTCTATCTGCTTATTAAGAGGCCGTAAGTCTCTTGCACCATGCATTGCAATCAATGCACTTTTACAAAGCACAAAACTTTTAGCGAAAACATCAACACCTTGTTTAACCGGTGTTTTTTCTTTAGTGGACAGGCAGTATTTTTCTGCCTGTTGTTCGATGGCATTGCGAGTATTCCACTGAAATTGATGCAACACAACACAAATGAATATTACAGTGAAAGTAATATAGGGTTTCTTCACCAGATTCAGTGCTGCGCTATAAGGTAAAAAAAGCAAACCTGTTATTCCTTATCATTATTCAAATAAATTTTTTCTCTGCCACCTCTATAACCATATATGAAAAATAGTCGTTATGCCTGAACTTTGTCTGAGCTTTATACTCAAATATCGATAATTCTCCGCAAAAATGATTTTTTGTGACTAATTCGTGACTTTTCCAGCATAAAGTGGATGCATGCTTATGAAAAATGTACTCATCGTTGAAGATAATAAGGACATCGCCAGCCTGATTCAGATGCACTTGACAGACTCCGGCTGTCAGACCACTATTTCTAACGATGGCCTTGCTGCAGTAGAGCAAACCAGACAACAGGATTTTGATCTGGTGATTCTTGATTTAATGTTACCTAAGCTCGATGGTCTGGATGTCTGTCGCTGTATTCGTAAGCAGTCACACTACACACCTATTGTTATGCTCACCTCTAAATCATCAGAGCTTGACCGGGTTATCGGACTTGAAGTGGGCGCCGATGACTATGTTACCAAGCCGTTCAGCATTCGTGAATTACTGGCACGGGTGAAATCACAGTTTCGGCGTGCAGAAGCAACTTCTTCCAGCGCTAATCCTTCGCATGAACTGAATTATGGCGATCTATCTATTAATCCGGAAAATCGTCAGGTAACACTTGAACAGAGAAACATTGACCTGACGGCTAAAGAATTTGATTTGTTATACAAATTTGCCAAAAACCCCGGTCACGTTTATTCACGTTCGCAATTACTCGATAGTGTATGGGGCTATGGACACGAGGGCTACGAACATACCGTTAACTCACACATCAATCGCCTGCGCAGCAAGATTGAAGCAACCCCGGCCAAGCCAAAATACATTATGACGGTATGGGGTGTGGGTTATAAATTTAACGATCAGTTATAACAACATTATGTTTAAAAAACTCTCTAATAAACTTGTTTTAACTTTACTGGGATTATTGCTGGCTTTATCGACTATTTTTATCAGCTTCACCGTTAGCTCACTACCCGCATTAATTGCAGAGACCCAGCAAAAACTTAATTTAAATTTAGCCAACAATATCGTCACTGAAAAAAAACTGATGTTCGATAATCAGATTAATAATAAGGCCTTACAATCCGTTTTTATGGGATTGATGCTCGTCAACCCTATGATCGAAGTTTATCTGCTGGATTCAAAGGGAAATATTCTGGCTTTTTCTGCACCAGAAAATACCGTCGTAAGAAAGAATATTAACCTTGCACCAGTGCATCAATTCCTTGACGGCAAAGCAAGCCTGCCAATTACCGGCAACGACCCACGACAATTAAACAGCAATAAAGTATTTTCAGTAGCACCTATACAACAGAACAATCAACTACAGGGCTATCTTTATATTATCCTTGCAAGCCAGGCCTATGATTCTGTTTTTAATTTACTGGAGCACAGTTATATATTCCGCTTATTATTTATTGCTGTATTAATAAGCCTTATTTTTACATCGGTTGCTGGCATTCTTATCGTCAAACACATTATTAAACGCCTGCATTTTTTAAACTATGCCATCAATTCATTTAAACAACATAATTTTAAAAAGTTAAAGAATTTTCCTGAGCGTTTCAATGGTAAACCAGGCGATGAAATTGATGAGTTAGGCTGTTCATTTCGTGAGATGTCTGAACGTATCAGCCAACAGGTAAAATTACTCGAACATAATGATGCATCTAGACGTGAACTCATCGCTAATGTATCCCATGACCTGAGAACACCATTAGCATCAATGCAGGGGTATCTTGAGACCTTAATATTAAAACAGGATAAAATTTCAGCCGAAGATCATAACAGCTATTTACATACAGCCTTACAACACAGCAATCACCTTAAAAAATTAATTTCAGAATTATTCGAGCTTTCTACTCTGGAAAACAACTCAGCAGAATTGCACTTCGAGCCTTTTTCGATGAGTGAACTGGTACAGGACGTCACTCAACAGTTTAATTTAAAAGCCAGTGATAAAAATATTAAATTATGTGCACGTATCCCGGAGCAACCTGCATTTGTTTCTGCTGACATCAGCCTGATCCAGCGATTACTTGAAAACCTGATCGAAAACGCCATTAAATACACACCATCTGGCGGCAACATTAATATCAGTCTGATGAGCCAGAACGATCAGGTGACTACCAGTATCTCAGACAGCGGTGATGGCATCTCAGAAAACGACCTGCCATTTGTTTTTGACCGTTTCTACCGGGCAGACAAACAACGCCACACTGAAGGTACCGGCCTTGGCCTTGCGATTGTTAAGCGCATCATTCAGTTACATAACAGTACGATTGATATAAATTCTGTGCCCAAATGCGGCACCACACTTTCCTTCCATTTACCTTTTGCCTGAAGTCCTAAAACTAGTTTTTAGTTACTAGTCTTTAGCTTTTAGCTAACAACTGTATGTTATGTTTATTTGGTTTTGTGATAAAAACGTTAACTATTCGTGACATCTGAGTGATTTATTCTTCTCATACTCAAGACTCCAATAACGTAAAACGAGTAAAAGGAGTTTCCATGAAAAGAATCATTTCAGTTATAACACTAGGTCTGTTAATTTCAGCAAATGCAATTGCCAGCGATAAGGTCAGACAATATGAAGTCAGTATTACAAATGCCACAACACATCATGTTTTTACACCCACGCTGCTAGCTACTCACAAAGCATCAGTCAGTTTATTTAAAGTCGGTCACGCAGCCAGTGCTGGTCTAGTACAACAAGCAGAAACCGGTGACCCTTCATTATTATTAGCCGAAACACAGGCGAAATACGGCGTAGTCGACACACTTATTGGAGACTTCATCCCGCACGGTAACACGATCAGTTACACAATAACTGCCACTAAAAGATCACGTTTAAGCATAACGGCTATGCTAGCAACAACCAATGATGCTTTTATTGCGCTTAACAGCGTCGCCCTACCTAAAAGATCAGCCACCTATTATGCCCATGTCTACGATGCAGGCTCTGAAGCCAACAATGAAGACTGTGCTTATATACCGGGCCCTCCATGCGCGGCAACATCAGGCAATGCTCGTACTACTAGTAGTGAAGGCCATGTCAGTATTCATAACGGTATTCATGGCGTAGGCTCATTAAGTGCGCCAGCTCTTGACTGGCGTGGTCCTGCAGCCATTATCACAATCAAAAAACTTGATGACTAATAATTTCAATCATAAAAACATTCTGTTATTTTAATAATTTATTTTTATTAAAGAGCACTTTTCAGTATTGCTGATCAAATTCAGCAATACTTTTTTCTTTATTCTCTGTAATATTTCTGTCGCTCACTTGTTCTATTCAACTTAGTTGATAAAATAAGTTAAAAACATAACTACAGGGAAAGTAACATGCCTAGCAAAAAGCAGTCTTTAGATACCCGAACTCGTATCCTGGTTGGTGCCATTGGCGGCATCTCACCCATCATTATCAGCTTACTGGTCGTTGATGTTGTCGCACTCTACAACAGCACCGGCTTAGTCGATGGCATCGGTCTCGGTGTCCGATTTTTTGTACTGGTTTTTATCGGTGGCTTGATTGGCTACCTGCATCAGAACGAAGAGGAACCCTTCAAATTATTCCAGCTTGGCATCGCCGCTCCCGCTCTGTTAACCACCGCTATTCACGGCAACAGCGTTACCGCCAGTCAGGGTTTGATGCGTGAACATAAAGCCGCATCTGAATATAGCTTTTTCATTAAAAGCGCACATGCTGCAACGGATTATAAAAATATCAGACTCTTTCAAAAATCTAAAGTCTCTGATGTTCAGTTATTCTTCCGCGGCCTGATTGGCACCAAACTATTCAGCAATGATGATGACTGGTACGTCATTATCGGTTCACACACCAATATTAAACATGCACGCAAACAAGTTGCCGCAATCAAACATAAAAAATACATGGCCAAGGTTTATTCCCCAGCCTCGAACTCAAAATACTATTCCGTAGCGATTGGCGCAAACCTTGATTTAAAAACAGCGGAGAACTTACGAAAGCAAGCCATTAAAAATGGCCTGCCGGATGATTCTTATTTATGGAAGAGAAAATAAGTCTTTCTTATTTTTAGTACACAAAAAAGCCCCGGAGTAACGGGGCTTTTTTTCATTCCTCACTTTGATTTTTTATGTCCGCTTCTGTCTTCTCGTAAACCCAAAACCAATCAAACCAAGACCCATTAAAGCGAGACTTGCAGGTTCAGGAACACGTGCATCATAACTTAACTCAAAATAATCAAATCCAATATGATCATTATTTCCACCAGTAAATGAAACATCAAGCATGCCATCAAGTAACCAGGAAGAATTAACTGCAAAACTAAACACACCTGAACCCCATGCACCTTGATTAATGGGTAATCCAGCACTCACGTTGTTACCATCTAGTAATAATGTTGACGACCCAAAAGAACTCTGCTGCATGCCAGTAATATCCATTGAAAACACAGCATTACTAACAATAGTATCGGGAGTTGTATCAAATAAAAATGAGAAAACAACCGGCGATTGATACGCTTCAAAATCCGTAAATTGCGACCCATCGGTTGCAGCTAACTCACCAGGGCTACGATTATCAAAACACCAGCCACAAGTGCCTCCAGAATTTGGCAAAGTTGCACCATCTGCAACAACACCGGCTCCGTATCCATAGCCGTCGTTATCACCAATCGTCATCGTAACAGCACTCACACTACCACTAAAAACAAACAGTAAAAAAACATACAAACAGTTTAAAAATTTCATATCACTCTCCTTTTCGACATTCTCAAATGTGCATAAAACATACCAGTAAAAAAATAGTGACAACTATCAAATAGTTAAGAAAATAGGAAACAAACCCACTAAGGCTTTTGTAAAATAATTGAACGCAACTCTATACACTTAGGGTTATAACTGGCTATTAGTTTTTTTTATAGACACGAATACAACACCTAAAGTTAGATAACAAGATTTAGGTTTTGATTTTGATTTAGCCTCCCCGTTTAACCAATCCGTAGAGAGCGTTAATTTCAGGAGGGGGGGGGAGCTGAGTGAATCATGTTTTTTATCATGCATGATTTCCGCATTTGTACAGGACACTCATAAGCAAAACAATGCAGAGCTCGTTATCGAGCATCCCTGTTTTGAATAAGTGATAACACATTCTCATGCCTTTTATGAGAACTTGATTAATGACGTGTAGGAGCACAAAAATGAATATAGCTGAGAGTGCGAGAAACCACAGCTTTTGATTTAGTTTTTTATTTTAGAAGTCGGGAAGAAATCCCCGACCTGCTGATTTTATATAGCCGGATACCTGAACCTCATCCGGATCATAAAACTTAACGTTTACGAGCAACCGGATGTGGCTCTAACAACAAACTTTTACCCGTCATTGCTGATGGCTGTTGCAAACCCATCATCTCTAAAACGGTTGGTGCAATATTACTTAAACCCGCACCGGTTCGTAAATGCCAGCTGATCTCATCCATAATGACACAAGGAACCGGGTACAAAGTATGCTGTGTGTGCGGTTCCCAGGTAACCGGATCAACCATCTCATCACAATTACCGTGGTCGGCTGTTAAGATAACCGAGAAATTTTCTTTGTTCGCAACATCCAGTACACGGCCGACTTCTTTATCCAGCGCTTCAACCGCTGCAATGACCGCTTCACGTTTTGCCGTATGTCCGACCATGTCGCCATTCGGGAAATTCACAACAATAAAGCCGTATTCTTTTGAACGCATGGCATTAATCACTTCGTCTGCGACTTGTGGTGCACTCATTTCAGGCTGCAGGTCATAAGTTGAAACATCTGGCGATGGCACCATCACTCGGTCTTCACCGGCAAATGCATCTTCGCGACCACCGTTAAAGAAGAACGTAACATGTGCATACTTTTCTGTTTCTGAACAGTGGAACTGTTTGATACCGGCCTGACTGATAATTTGTGACAGCGTTACCATTGGACGCTCTGGCGCGAAACCAATCGGCAATAATAATTGTGGATCATATTCTGTTAAGCAGGTAACAGCAGCTGATTCAAAACCACCACGATCAAAATGATCAAAACCATTTTGTGTTAACGCTGCTGTTAACTGACGCGGACGATCATTACGGAAGTTAAAGAAGATAACATTATCATCTTCCTGAATCAGGTCGCCGCCTTCGATCAGGGTAGGCTGGATAAATTCATCACCTTCATCGTCGGCATAAGCGGCATCGATTGCATCTTCTACGGTTTCTGCTTTACCACCAGCGCCATTTACTAACAGATCCCAGGCCACTTTAATGCGATCCCAGCGATTATCACGATCCATTGCATAATAACGGCCGCAAATAGTAGCGATTGAACCACCGGCATCCTCAAGCTGGTCTGCAATGGCTTCAACAAACTGATGCGCAGAGCGTGGCGCTGTATCACGGCCATCTGCAATCATGTGTACAACCGGTTTGATTTCACTGCGCTTACACATTTCAATCAGTGCCAGCAGGTGATTAGTATGACTGTGCACACCGCCATTTGAAACCAGACCTAACAAGTGCATCGGGCGACCGGCATTTTTAGCATCTTCAATGGCAGAACATAAAGCAGAATTAGTAAAGAACTCACCGCTTTCGATTGCGTCATCGATGCGCACCAGGTCCTGGCGGGTTATTGAGCCACAACCTAATGTCATGTGACCAACTTCTGAGTTGCCCATCTGACCTTCCGGTAAACCAACGGCATTGCCACAGGCATCTAAAACGGTATGGGGGTATAGTGAAAAGTATTCGTCTAAACGCGGGGTGTCGGCTTCGGCAACAGCATTATTAATTTTGCTTGGATTAACACCAAAGCCATCAAGGATAATTAGGATTGTATTGCGGCGCGGAGCACTTCGTTGCATCTGGTAGATTTCCCGGTTTGATAGTCACTTTTAAGCGAAGCAAATTTTAACGCTTATCTACATCAGAATCCATTAATACACAGGAAAAAGGTCATTTTGCTACAAAAACGTTACTTTTAGCCGAAAAAAAGCTTCAAATTAGTCAACTTCAGGCAGATCATCCATAGAACTTGGGAATTCCATCGCCTCAGATTCAGCACCTTTATCAATCTCTTTTTCACCACCAAAATTAATTCGCCATTCCAGATTACTGCGTGAATCGGCATTGTTCAGTGCTGATTTAAGATCAATTTTTCCATTTTTGAACAGCTCATAGAGTGACTGATCAAACGTTTGCATACCTTCAGTGGCACCTTTTTCCATCACTTCCTTAATTTCATTAAACTCGCCTTTGCGAATCAGTTCCGAAATATAAGGTGTGTTAATCAGTATTTCGACGGCTGCCACGCGCTTTCCATCTCGTGACTGTATCAGGCGCTGTGAGACTATCGCTTTCAGATTCAGTGACATGTCCATCAGAATCTGGTTTGATTCATCCCGGCTGAAAAAGCTCAAGATACGATCCAGTGTCTGGTTAGCATTCACCGAATGCAATGTGGTCAGACATAAATGTCCTGTGTCGGCATAACTTAAAGCCGCTTTCATGGTTTCTTCATCACGCGCTTCACCGATCATGATGACATCCGGCGCTTCACGCATGGCTTCACGCAGCGCATTGGAATAGGACCTTGTATCCAGACCTACTTCTCGCTGACCAACAATCGAACGCATATGATTAAATGAAAATTCTATCGGGTCTTCGATTGTTAGAATATGCCCCGTGGTGGTTTCATTTCGATGATTAATCATCGATGCCAGCGTGGTAGATTTACCAGAGCCGGTGGAACCAACCACCAGAACCAAACCTTTTTTCAGTGAAATCAGTTCTTTTAATTTTTCCGGCAGATTAAGCTCATCCATGCTCGGTATTTTCGCCTTGATATAACGAATAACCATAGAGACTTCACCGCGCTGCAGGTAAATATTGATACGGAAACGCCCGATATCTTTCAGACTCATACCTAAATTCATTTCCAGATCACGAGCAAAGTCTTCTTTTTGTTCATCGCTCATAATGCTGTAGGCAATCTGTTTTACGATACCCGGCTCCAGCGGAGACTTACCTACAGATCGGGTATCGCCTTCAATTTTCATACTGACAGGAGCACCGGTAGTAAAGAACAGGTCTGATGCGCCTTTGTCTGCCATCAGTTTTAAATAAGGGGTTATATTCATAATGCTACTCGGTACTACTTAATGGATTATTTAGGTACGTCTAAATTAATTTATTTTCATCCGGATCAGAAGCCATGGTTAAGCCACCGATATCATCGCTCATGCCTTTTTTCTTCGCTTCAGCGCCTTCCAGTTTTATCCGTAATCTCAGATCATTCACCGAATCAGCATTACGTAACGCATCTTCATAGGTAATCAATTTATCTTCAAACAATTTAAACAATGCCTGATCGAAAGTCTGCATACCGTATTCATTGGATTTGCTGATCAGCTCTTTCATACCATGAATTTTGCCTTTAAAAATCAGATCTGACATCAGCGGTGTGTTCAGCATAATTTCAACAGCCGGCACACGCCCCTTGCCATCAGCACGGCCGATTAAACGCTGCGATACCATGCCGCGCAAATTAAGTGACAGATCCATTAATAACTGCTGCCTTCTTTCTTCCGGGAAGAAGTTTACAATCCGGTCAATGGCCTGATTGGTGTTATTTGAATGCAGGGTTGAGAGACATAAGTGCCCGGTTTCTGCAAACTGAATCGCGTATTCCATGGTTTCACGGTCACGAATCTCACCAATCAAAATAACATCCGGTGCTTGACGTAAAGTATTTTTTAACGCGATTTCATAGCTTTCGGTATCAACACCCACTTCACGCTGAGTCACTATGCAGTTTTCATGCTGGTGTACAAACTCAATCGGGTCTTCAATAGTAATAATGTGACCAAAACTTTTTTTGTTTCGGTAACCGATCATTGAAGCCAGTGAGGTTGATTTACCAGAACCTGTAGAACCGACAAAAATAACCAATCCGCGTTTGGTCATTGCTACTTCTTTTAGTATGTCTGGCAGTAATAGCTCTTTAAATTCGGGAATACTGGACTGAATAACACGGATAACCAGACCGGTGGAACCACGCTGAGTAAATGCATTAACACGAAAGCGAGAGATGCCGGGCAGGCTGATCGCGAAGTTAACTTCCTGATGCGCATCAAACTCCGATAGCTGTCGGTCATTCATGATTGAACGAACCAGTACCTGAGTATGTGACGGACTCAGTGCCTGATTAGACAGCGGCGTCATCTTGCCATCAATTTTCATTGATGGTGCCGCGCCCACAGTGATAAATAAATCCGAGCCCCCTTTTTGCACGAGTTTATGTAACAACTCGTGCATGTATCGTATCGCCTTATCACGATCCATTTAAATCACCTTTACTTATACTTTTTAATAATTGTTGTGACGTTTCAGTCGCTGTTTACAGCTGTTCTTTATTGACTGCTTTTTTCATCGCTTCATCTTTGCTGATGGCACCAGTTGCCAGTAAATCCTGTAAGTTTTTATCCAGCGTCTGCATACCCATAGCACCGCCAGTCTGAATCGCTGAATACATTTGTGCAATTTTATTTTCACGAATCAGGTTACGAATAGCCGGTGTACCGATCATGATTTCATGTGCTGCCACACGGCCACCACCAATGCGTTTTAATAATGTCTGTGAAATAACCGCACGCAGTGACTCTGACATCATTGCCCTCACCATGTCTTTTTCTGCAGCCGGGAATACATCAACAATACGGTCAACGGTTTTAGCCGCTGAACTGGTATGCAGGGTACCAAAGACTAAGTGACCCGTTTCTGCCGCTGATAGTGCCAGGCGAATGGTTTCAAGGTCACGCATTTCACCAACCAAAATAACATCGGGGTCTTCACGCAGTGCCGAGCGCAGCGCCTCACTGAACCCCAGGGTATCACGATGCACCTCACGCTGATTGATCAGACATTTTTTAGACTCGTGTACGAATTCGATCGGATCTTCGATAGTCAGGATATGACCATAATGGTTTTCATTAATGTAATTAACCATTGCTGCCAGTGTGGTCGACTTACCCGAACCGGTAGGGCCGGTTACCAGACAGATACCACGCGGGGTATTGGAAATGTCTTCAAATATTTTTGGACAGTTCAGTTCTTCCAGAGTCAGGATCTTCGACGGGATGGTACGAAATACCGCACCGGAACCACGATTATGGTTAAAGGCATTTACACGAAAACGTGCCAGACCAGGAATCTCAAACGAGAAATCGCACTCAAAAAATTCTTCGAATGATTTGCGCTGCTTATCATTCATAATGTCATAGACCATGCCATGCACGGCTTCATGGTCCATCGCATCCACATTGACGCGTCGCACGTCACCATCAACACGAATCATGGGTGGCAAACCGGCTGATAAATGTAAATCTGAAGCGCCATTTTTAACGCTAAAAGCCAGTAATTGTGCAATATCCATTCAATTCCCCTAAAACTTGGTTTTATAATGCCAGATCTATAAACAAGATTAATTTAAATCTG
>Ga0316207_10002507_pt1 | contig 18674 bp, 16 predicted proteins | sample 6weekpyrite_MG_FD_204943 | JGI IMG/M metagenome (GOLD analysis project Ga0316207, IMG submission 204943) | Microbial mat bacterial communities from mineral coupon in-situ incubated in ocean water Damariscotta River, Maine, United States -... | ecosystem: Environmental > Aquatic > Marine >...
TGTGGGTTGCCAAAAAAACAAATATAACCTGTATTATCTAATTTTTAAACAAAATAATATTGGATCTATTACTTCATATAGATAAAGATTTTAATTACATATGAGATTTTCATTCTCAGTTCTTCCATGGCTTACCATTATTACCAATACCAATAACTGGTATATCATATCTATTCAGGCCAGTTGAAGACACACCTGGTTGTACAAGATAAGATCCTACGCCAAGTTTTATAAGCCAATCACGTGATAAATTTACCGACATACCGGCATCACATCCAACAGCGTACATAAATCCCGAAAAAGTTGCGACCCCACATGATACATTTAAATTCATTTGAGGGAAATTTGGAACTTGGTAGTAATATTCAGCTTCAACTGCTTGAAGAATAAGAACCGAGCCGCGCAAGCGAATACCATGCCTTCCATAATTCAATGTCTTCCCCAAATAAATTAATGGCACATGATTATAGACCTTTATAAGCTTATCATATGGTTTAAGGACATTTAGTATCGTATCAATTCCACTTGAAATATTACCAATTCCATTAGGAATACTAGTGAAGGGTTTAAGAAAAATATAACTATAATCGAAGCTATATTGTCTAAATTGACCTGTTGATGAACCTCCATATTGGGAAGTCGTATAAAGTCCTAGTCGATGTTTCTTATTAAGTACTACTCCAATACCCAACTTTCCTATTATATTTTTCGTCGTTTTATCATCATCAAAAATAAACCCACTATGAGAGTTACCTGAAATACCTGAACTATTTTTTGTAAATACACCTGGAGAATATCGACTTGCTACAAGAGCACTACCGATTTCTGCAAAATAGGTCCAAGAATTTAAAATGCTAGTGTATAGAAATGAAACTTCCGCAGATTGGCGTTGCACTTGATCACCTGTGATACATGATTGGTCACCGTCTTCCAATGTATTACAAATATCGTCAGTTCTATTTTCACTTGTTGATATACCTCCAATACGAAACGCAATTGAATAATGATCCCAAAAACTATATCCACCTCCAATATGCAAGTTGGTGGTTAAATAAGTTTTTCCAGATAAATCATGGTTCAACGCCCCAATCTCAACTCCTAAATCAATATACTCTCTAGCATTCACCGACGCAGTTAAAAGTAAAAGGAGGGCTATGGTAAATTTATAATATATTTTTGTCATTGACAATAATATGAAAACATTGGTTTTTGGTCACAGAACAGTTTTCGTTCCCTACGACTCATTTTAATTAATTTCTCTTTTTAACACGCAATAGATGAATAAACGGGTGCTGCGCCCCGTTATTACTTTTTATACAGCATTGCCTGCCATTGACTTTTTGTTTTTTACTCAGACGTAGACAGATCTGAGCGTTTAACTCGTTTCACAAACTTAGAAACTTCACCCGTGTATTCGTTTGGAGTGTATCCATTTTCGCAATTTGCATGCACATGGCCTCCGTAGTTTATGCCAAGATACTCAAATGTATTTTTAAAAGAATTCAGAAATGAACGATCGGCTTGACTACTAATCGACGTACAAACAATATAACCAGTCTTATTTCTTAATCTTCGACCAATGTCTTTTAATTCATCTAGGTCTAAGAAGTCTGACGTTCTATCTATAAAAATTTTCATTTGCGCGCTAGCAGCATACCAGTAGATTGGAGTGGAAAATATAATTTTTTCATAGTCCAGCAATTGTTTTATTAATGGTATGAAATCATCATAGAGATTTTTGTGCTCGTAGTCGTAGGGCGATATATTATTTTCAGAAAGATCGATAATCTCTATACCTAATTCACTACCGATCCAGTCCATAAATTTCCCTGTATTACCATTTCTTCTAGCACTTGCGAAAACTGCAATTGTATCACTCATATATGACTCCTTAGTGATGTACAGCAGATGAATAAACGGGTGCTGTGCTCCGTTATTATTCTTTATGCGTTTTATTACTATTAATCATCAGGGCCATAAATATCTAAAGATAGTTCTATGTGTCTTTGACCTAATGCTTTCAAATTTTTTGCTGATATATCGATTCCTTCCATTCCTTTTTCCATAAACAATCCGCAAAAAAGGTCTATATCGTAATTGTCCGATAACTCAATCCAGCAATTTATATCTTGTGATAGCATGCTAATAATTTCAGTAATCTGAGCGTTTAAATCACCGGGAATTTCGGCTGAAGCAGACAATCTCCACATCCCAAACTTAGCTTCTCTTTTACGACCAGTATTCTTCCCAACTAAGGCCTCGCCTTTTTCTTGAGAATGAGTTGGTTGGCAACCAAGCATATTGGTAATGTCTTCGGGTATTAAATCTTCGCCCTGTATTCGTAATGTTGCCTTAGTTTTACTTATTACAGCCATAGTTAATTATTGAGTTTCCCGTTAACGCATAACAGATGAATAAACGGGTACTGCGCTCCGTTATTATTATATATCGAGACCCGTGAAAACTAACCGTATTTCTAAACTTAATCAACAAGTTGGTGACATTCATAAGTTATATATCAGTAAATAGGCGAGACCCTTAGATTACCATTTTATCTATGACGATACTAATTGATGAAGTGTATACCTTTTAATCTATACAGAGGTGCAGTTTGAATTATTCGGAGAGCGGAAATCCCTTTCAGGTGGGCATCGAGAATTACAGCTTTAAACTGCCCGAAATGTGATTCAAGGTGTCATTGAGAATAAAATAAGTTCAATATAGCGGTTTCAGGATGTGTTCCACCGTTTAAGGCTTATTCATCGAACTTCAACTACTCGTGCTTACTTGACTGGGAGAAAAATGATCTAATATAAACTTTGAATTGTCAGGTTATGTAAAATCAACAATTTTTATTGTTATATAGAGTCTCGACTTTTACAAATAAGATTTTTGTAGCGCAATTTCAGCTTTAACATCCCCAATGTTATTCTATAAATTGGAATTTTCCTGCTTTTGTTCCACGAGAAATCTTTGTTACTTTTTTAGAATGTCGTTATTCGCTTTTAATTGATTATATTCAGCCTCCAAAGCTACAACTTGTTAGTTTTCTTTTTAGTTTATCGCCTACAATCTTTCCTTGGTTCATTATCCGATACTATACTGAGAGTTTTACCGGATGGATATTTAGCGAATGAGTTTATGTGAGAACTTTCGAAATAGGATAGTAATACTTCAGTTGATTTGAATGCATCAGCGTATTTTTTAGTCTGCATATTTCTGTTATATTTTGGCATAAACCAGACCTTTTTCATTGACAGTGTCGAGTAATATGGGACAAATTCTGGGTGTTGTTTATGTAGATGTTCCAAAGAATCAGGTAAAGGTATACCTAATGAAAAATAAGAAGCCTCGCGTATTATTTTTATCTCATGGAGGTGGTCCCATGCCACTTCTTGGCGACGAAGACCACCAGGAAATGGTGAATAACCTAAAAGTTATCGTCACCAAGATTAAGAAACCATCAGCGGTTATTGTAGTGAGTGCCCATTGGGAAGAAAAAGTACCGACCATTACGTCAGGTGCTAATCCATCGCTTATTTACGATTATTACGGATTTCCAAAAGAAGCTTACGATGTTGAGTATCCTTGTTCAGGAGAACCGTTTCTGGCTGATCAGGTTACTACTTTATTGAGCAGTGCAGGTATTAAATATCGGCTGGATAAACAAAGGGGCTTTGATCACGGTTTATTTGTACCACTGAAAATAATGTATCCCGAAGCAGATATACCTTGTATTCAACTTTCCCTTGTTCAAGATCTTAATCCTGCGGAACATATAAGAATAGGCAAAGCACTTTCAAGTATTAAAAACGATGATTTGCTTATCATTGGTTCAGGTTTTTCATTTCATAATATGAAAGCCTTTTTTTCTACCGAAACCAATGACTCAAAAAAAATGAACGAAACTTTTGAGCAGTGGTTGATTGATACCTGTTCGAATCCTGACATTGAAGAAGCGGAAAGAGTTCAAAGGCTCGAAAATTGGGAGCAAGCGCCCTTTGCAAGGTATTGCCATCCTAGAGAAGAACATTTGTTACCATTGCATATATGTTATGGCGTTGTCCAAACGGAATGCAGTGAATATTTTGAATTGAGCATATTAAATAGAAAATCGAGTGTATATCTTTGGTAATTAACAATCAAGGTTGGAGATGCATAGAATTAAATTCTGTTAAATCTGATAAGTTTGCTTTTGATGGTGAAGTACTTGTTAGTCGAATTGTTCTCGACGATTTCAAAAGTCTGTTTTCGCATTCCATGCTTATTTCGCTGCTGTATATTGTGACGAGAATTAACGTGTTCATATTAATTACAACTATATCGATGCTGCGTTATTCAATTTACTTGACCATTCTACGAAGCCCTGGATATATCTACTTAGGCGCCGATGTGCCGTTTCATCAATTAATTTACCTGACGAATCAAATTTTTCTGTCGCCTTGGGCAAGAGATATTCAACAGAAGGATAAACTGGACTCAATGTACTTGATAATACGTTTTTAAGATCCGATTGTGCTCTCGCACCGCCCACAGGGCTAGACGCTGCGGTGATAATAGCGCAGGGTTTGTTTTTTAAAGGTGATGCAAAAGCAGGTCGCGAAGCCCAGTCAATTGCATTTTTAAGAACACCGGGAATTGAATGATTATATTCTGGCGTTGCAAATAATAGCGCATCCGCACTTTGAATAGAATTCATAAATGCGGTAATCGCCTCCGGTTTTTTTTCGTTATCCAAATCTTCATTGTATAAAACAATATCATCTAATCGTAGTATTTCTAAAGTTGCGTTATCCAGCAAAATTGATTCAACATTATTTAATAACAGGGTATTGAGGGAAGCCTGTTTAAGGCTTCCACTAATGCCTAAAATTTTCATTTTGTTACTCCTAAGTACCATTTTGTAAATTAAGGTAGGTCAAATACTAATGCTTCGCTTTGTTTTAGCGCGTTGAAATTGATTTCATTTACATCGCGAATTGTAGCGCCGTCACCATCAGTTAATGTTATCCCTTCTACCTCAATGGATCCGGATACAATATGAATGTAAACAGTTCGACTTGCTTCAATGGCATGTTGATCATTTTGTCCTTCTTTCAAACGAAGGTGATAAAGATATGCATCCTGATGCACGCTTAACGATCCATTTTCGCCATCCGGTGAAACGACCAATTGCAACCCTGTCGTATCGTTAAAGCGCTTTTGTTGATAACCGGGCTTAACATCTTTTACATTCGGTTCAATCCAAATCTGTAAAAACTCCAGTGAGTCAGTATCCGAAGGATTGTATTCACTGTGGGTTACACCCGTACCCGCGCTCATTAATTGAAATTCACCTGCGGGTAAGATTTCTATGTTCCCCATACTGTCCTTATGTTCTATGGTGCCGTTTTTAACAAAACTGATAATTTCCATATCGCGATGGGAATGGGTGGAGAAACCCGCACTCGGTGCAACTTTGTCATCATTAATAACGCGCAATGCTGATACACCCATGTACTTTTCATCGTAGTAGCTTGCAAATGAAAATGTATGGCGACTTTGTAACCAGCCATGGTTTGCTGGTCCTCGTTCTTCACTTGGTCTGACATCAATCATAGTTATCTCCTTATTAGGTAAATCGACGTTGAGATAACTATATATGATCACAATTAGTAAATAAATATGCTATATATTAAATAATTATTTACTTATAGTTGACAATATGGATAAATTAAATGGAATGCACCTATTTGTAGAGGTGGTAAATCAAGGCAGTTTTACCCTGGCAGCAGAGAGAACAGGCTTATCACGAGCCCAGATCAGCAAATCTGTTATGCAATTGGAATCTTTTCTTGGTACCAGATTGTTGAACCGCACTACTCGCAAGATCAGTTTGACAGAAACTGGCCAGTTATATTTTGAACGTTGTGTAGTAATCCTACAGGAAGTAGAAGAAGCCGAAGCGGTTGCAAGCGAAATGACAAACGTTCCTAGTGGTAATCTATTGCTTGCGGCACCAACCTCGTTCGGTGTATTGCATTTGCAGGAACTCATTCCGCAATTTGTAAAAAAATATCCAAATGTGCAAATTACCTTGAGTCTTAGCGATCGTTTTATTGATGTGGTTGCCGAAGGCTTTGATTTGGTGATTCGAATTGCAGAGTTAACTGACTCCAGCTTAATTTCGCGACATATCGCTCCCTGCAAACGGGTTTTTTGTGCATCACCAGAATATTTAAATAATTTTGGTACGCCACAGGTACCACATGATTTATCTATTCATCGATGCCTGACTTACTCTAATGAATTAAAACCAGGTGCCTGGGATTTCCATGGGTCAAAAGGGGTTGAGTCAGTAAAAATAAATGGTCCAATCTGTTCAGATAATGGAGATGTCTTACGTTCCTGCGCAATTGCTGGATTGGGAATAACGCTGCTGCCTACCTTCATTGTTGGATCAGACTTGAAAGCGGGTAGATTGCAACAGGTATTAATAGATTATTGTCCCCCGGAAATAGCCATTTACGTTGTGTTTCCATCGAGAAAATTTTTATCGGCAAAAGTACGGAGTTTTATTGAATATTTAGCAGATCATTTTGGTGATAAGCCTAAATGGGATAATTATTAAAAGTCTTATTTAGGTGGAACATAATATTGAATTGAGATTTTCACTATAAAATTTCCATTGAAATAATATACATGATTGTGTGTATCCGAGTGTGTTTTCTATCAATTGTTGATAGGCTACTTTCGTAGAATGGATAGGCATTATGTCAGGCAGAAATCGTATTAATGCCTTTAACCTGTGATTTACTTCACACTAAAGCTTTTAAGCACAGACTATATTTATTATTAGTAAGTTATGGAAGCTCTGATTAAGTCATCTCACTATATAACTTAATCAGAGCTTTCCTGGAGTTTTTATATAACATTAATATGGGTCAAATATTGTGTTTGTTGAAAAAGAAAACAATTTAAACGAAACAAATTCCCCAGCTGAAAAAGCATGCCGAAAAGCATTGGCAGATGCAGGTTATGCGTTCGGTGTTCCAGCATCTTTTCATTGGTCACAATTAACCAATCCTAATGGTGAGAAACAGGCGGCTATAGATGCTTATCAAACGCTACTTGATCAAGAGCAAGAGAGTAAGTCGGCATTGGAAGGATTAGCGTATTTATACCAATTAATGGGCCATCAATCCCATGCGCAATATTTTCGGCGTAAGTTAAAAGAAATTGAAGCAAGGAAATATGGATTAAATGTAAATGAGTATCCTCAAGTAGTAGAGTATTTATTAGCTAAAACAGGAGAAGCAAAAATGCCCAACCGAGTTCCAGAAGAATTTGTCTCTGCTCATTTTGATAAATATTCAGAGAGATTTGATTCAAACCTTACTGGAAACCTTGAATACAAGGGGCCAGAATTAATTCATCAATTAGTTAGCTCTATTTTTTCCGCACAGGAAAATAGTCTTCAAATATTAGATCTGGGTTGTGGTACTGGATTAATCGGCGAAAAATTACTACCTTTTACAAACGCTTTAACAGGTGTGGATTTGTCTGGTTTAATGCTAGAGAAAGCTGCCGAACGTCGTTGTTATAACAAGCTCATTAAAAACGATTGTTTAAGCTATTTAGAAGAAAATACAGATTTGTTTGATCTTATTACTGCATCGGATTTGCTTATTTACCTTGGCGACTTATCATCCTTATTTTCATTTGTTCACGAAAATCTCCAGGAAGATGGTCTTTTTGTTTTTACGGTAGAAAACGCTTATGAAGTAGATTATAGGTTATCTAATACGGGACGTTATCAGCATAGTGCTAACTATATTCGTTCGCTGGCAGAAAAAAATCGATATCAGATATTGCTTGAAGAGCAGGTTGAATTGCGTAAAGAACATGGAGAAGCGATTGATGCAAAATTATTTTGTTTAAGGGTTTAGTTCTGTCATCTATGCGAAGTGTGCGCGTCTCATAAAGGTTCTATAGAGTAGTGGAATAGCAAATAATGTTAAAATTGTTGAAAAGGCAAGTCCCCAAACAATAGATGCAGCTACAGGTCCCCAAATCAGCGAATGCCCACCTAGGCCGGTTGCTAAGGAAAAAAGACCTGCAATTGTTGTTAATGAGGTAATTAAAATTGGAATTACGCGACGTCGTGCAGCAAAAATTGTTGCATGCAATACGGACATGCCTGCGTTTAATCTTGTATTTGCTGCATCAATCATTACGATTGCCGCATTAACAGATATGCCTGCCAGTGCAACAACACCATACATGGTAAACATACTTAAAGGGTTTCCAGTTACTGCAAGACCATATGCAACACCAGTAAATGCCATAGGAACAGTGGCAAGAATCATAAACGGTTGAAAATAACTTTTAAACTGTGACCCAAGTATTAGATAGATCAGTCCAATACCGAAAATAAATAAAATTCCCATTGCGCCCAAGCTTTCCTGGATATCATCCAGTTCACCGGTAAAATCTAAATTTACATTAGGGTGTTTAGCTTGAATTTTTGCCCATTCTGCTTTGATGTAATTATTCGCAGGAAGGGTATCCATAATTTCTTTGTTTAAATCAGCATCGACCGTAATGGTTCGGCGAAAATCATAGTGGCGTGTTATTGCACGACTGGGGGCTGTTTCAAAAGTTGCGAGTTGGCCCAATGTAATTTGTCCGCCATTTGGAAGTGCGATGGCTTGGCGTAAGACATCGTTGATATCAACGATGTCTTTAGGTTTTGCGCGCACGCGTACTTCCACTTTTTCGCCTTTGCTTTGCATACTAGTCACTATTTCGCCATCAAACATCAATCGAACAATGCGAGCAACATCGCTAGGATTTAAACCAGCGCGTTTAACTGAAGCTGTATCAAGTTTTAACTTCAATTCAGGTTTTCCAGGACTGTTATCGTCGGAAATATCTAAAACAGCTTCGTTACCACGTAGAATGGTTTTGAGATCCTCAACGGCACTTTCTAAATCATTGAAGTTGTTGCCACGAACTTTGACACTGATGGGTTTGGCAGATGGTGGCCCACCTGATAAAACAAGAAATGAGATGTTGGCTGCCCCAGGAGTGGATAAGATCTCGCTACGCATGGAATCAACAATCTCCTCCACACCACGTCCATTGATAGATTTTGGACGTAGGCTAACGGTAACTTGCCCATATCGAGCACCAAAGTAGGGAGCTTGTTGTGTGAACATCTGTCCAGCGACAGATAATGTTTCGCGTAATTCATCTTCGTTGACATATTTGTAGACTTTGTTTTCAATACTATGCACAAACTCCAAAGTTTCTTCTAGTTCAGTTCCAGGCTGCATCACAACATTAATGTAGTATATTTGTAATGGATCAAAAGCGAAAAACTTAACACGAATCTGATCTGTAGCAACCAAAGCAATGGCGGATAAAAATAATAATATGACGGTGGATAAAGCGATGATAGGTCGCCGAAGTACGCGAATTAACATTTTGGTATATTTAAGTCGAACCCAATGCGTTAACTTTTTTCGGAATCGCTGGCTAATTTTGTGTTTACTAAATTTAACATTTGCTGCAGATACATGAACCGGTAACATCCAATAGGCTTCAATTAAGCTTACTGCCAAAGCGACTGTCACGACAAAAGGAATAACAAACATAAAATCACCAACTATGCCGGGTAGCAGCATGAGTGGTAAAAATGCTGCTATCGTTGTCATCACTGAGGCGCTCACAGGTTTGAAAACCTCTGTGAGAGAATCAATTGCTGCATCCAGTGCTTTAGCACCCCGTTCTATACGATAATAAATTGCTTCAACAACCACAACTGCGTCATCTACCAGCATCCCTAAAACGATAACTATACCTAAAAGAACAGATTGATTTAACGTTGAACCGGTTGTATCAAGAATCCAGAATGTTGCAGCAAGTGTAAAGGGGATGCCAATGCCAATAAACACGGCAATGTGACCACCAAGAAATAACCAAGTAACAACTATGACGAGTAACAATCCCAGTGCCGCATTGGTTTGCATAATATCCAATGCATTCCGTGTTGGTAATGTCTGATCGTCAACGACAACAATCTCTAATCCTTGGTCAGCAATCAAAGGGTTTTTTGCTTCAACATATTGATTTAAGCGATCTACCAGTGCCAAAGTGTTTGTCATTGGTTTTTTGGTGATGGCCATTAATACGGCAGGTTGTCCTTTATGTAGTGCAAGTTTTTCTGGTTTTTTACGGCCTATTGATACATCGGCTACAGAAGAAACAGGAATAATGCCTTGTGCAGCACTTAGCGGAAAACGCGCGATATGTTCGGGATCATTGTCCATACCTACCATGCGAATTAGCCATTCTTTGTTGCCAATGTTGGCAGAGCCTGCAGCAACATCGCGAAAATGAGCACTAATGGTTTGTGCAAGGTCGGTGGATTTTATCCCATAAGCTTGCAGTTTGTCTGGGTCGAAATCAATATGTATCTCAGGTGGGTGCAGGCCAGCAGAGCGGACTCCATCAACACCTTTAATGCTTTCAATATCTTGTTCAATTGAAGCAGCATATTTTCGTAATATTTCATCATCAGCAGACCCCCTTATAGCCAGCATGGCTGTGGGAAAAGAGTTCGCTGTGGTAATTTCGAGAATGAGAGGATCTTCGGCTTCTTTGGGTAGTTCTTGATTTGCTTTGTTCTGAATTTCACGACGAAAGTCATTTAGTCGTTTATCAAAGTTTCGATCACTTAATTCCTCAAAGCGAACAGTGATACTGGATATGCCTTCTCTACTTTCTGAATTGACATATTTTACGTCAGAAACTTGTTGTATGGCTGCTTCTAGTGGATCGGTAACGAGTTTTTCAATATCCTCAGTGGATGCACCAGGTAAGGATGTAGTAACGTTAATCCAATTGAAATTGATTTCCGGGTCTTTGGACCTTGGCATTTGGGTATAAATCAAACTGCCGATAATTAAAACGACAACGAACGTGGAATTCGCCAGAACATGATTTTGAAGGAAGCTTTTTAGCATGATTACTTAACGACTAAGTCATCGCCATTCTGAGTAGAGAAACGGCCATTTATAATGATTTTTGAGTCCGGTTTTAAATTGACGGGGCCTGGGCGACCTTCAGTAGTATTTTTGATTTCAACAAATTTTGCCTTGTTATTTTGATTGATAAAAACGCCGAGTTTATTGTCACGACGAACAATTAAATTTGCGGGTATATGAGGAATAGTTTGTTTCCAGAGTAGGATGCCAGTGGAACCAGGAAGTGCAATATTTTTTGTAAAAATTAGCCGAGCTTCTCGATTCCGTTGTATAGGATCAATGGTTTCAGTTAATTTTCTGAGCTTGAGTGTGAAAACCGAATTGCTGGTTTTAAATTCAAGTCGACCTGCATTTTCAAAAGAATAGATATCTTGAGGTTGGATTTTGGCACTGACTTCTATTCGTGAAATATCAACTACCCTAATAAGTTGAGTTCCTGGGTTTGCTAATTCACCTTCTTGGGCAAGACGTTCAGTTACCACTGCATCAAAGGGGGCGCGTACAATACATTTATCGAGCTCTTGTTGAGCTATTTCGACATTAACTTTTTGAGATTCTCTTTCAGCCTGCAAACTTGTTAAATCAGCTTGACGTTTGCGTAGCAATTCATCTGTAATGGCTTTGTCCTTAAACAAGGCGTCTGCTTGGTCGTATTGATATGCCGCTAGTTTCAAACGTGACTCTATTCCTTTTAATGTAACTTCGGACCGACGTAAGTTGAGTTCGGCATCTTTTGTATTTAGCTCAACGAGTACATCGCCTTGTTTTACTTTATCACCAACTAAAACAGGAATGCTTTTCACTCGAGCACGAACCTCAGCGCTAATCCTTGCATCGTTGAGGCTAATTGCCGTAGCTGGAATACTGACTTCGGGATAAATTGCAATATTAGCGAGGGAGGATTGAGTTACTGCGGTTTCAGCGAAAACATTTATGCTTAAAAAAGTAGCGATTAGCATAAGACAAGGTTTTAGCATATATAAATCCATATAGGTGAATTTTAGTATCGATAGCCGTCAATTGTATGAAAAATCAATATATTGAAGACATTTACTTAAGTAAGTGAAGCTTATTTACTGAAAATCAACCCTGACATTACTTTTTTTACTTTATCGGTGGGTAAATCTATAAATTTAGTTTATTAAGTGCTAGTAACGTCGATCATTTCTTCTATATTTAGTATGTGATTTTAAAAAAAGTCATTAATTTCAGTGCAAAGTTAGATTGTTTAAAAACCTTAATTTTTCTATTGTGTTGTATAAATATCTCTTTAGCGTTGATTGTTCTATAAAGATTAAGAAAATCGATTGTCAGTAATAAAAGTATTGCAGATCTGGAAGATGAGTAGGTTTGGCACTAACTGTTTATTTAATTGAGAACCTTCACTAATGAATATTGGACAAAAACACTTAGTTTCAACAATTTTTGTTTCTATTTTAATTGTAGGTATTGGTTATCTTGGTGTTAAAAACACCAAACAAGTCAGCTTGATTTTTAACAATGTAGAAGTTAAAGATATTCCTTCTTTGACAATTTTACTCGAATTAATTGCAACTACGCGCCAAGCATCAATAAAGGCGATGGAATATGCAATGCGAGGTAACGTTAAAGACAAAGAAGACACAATTGAGGCTTTGAAGGATATAGAAAAGCAATTTTATGATTATAAATCTATTGATGGCCGAAGTACTGATGAGACTAAGGCAATATTGGAAAATTTGGTTGTAGAGTTTGGAGAGATGATTTCAACATACATTTCTTTATTTAAAGGACCTACATTAGAGAAGGTGATTGATGATGAGAAAAGGTTGCATCAATTTCGGAAAAATTTAGTACAAGAAATTGATAAGGCGACACGAAAAGATCAAAAACATTTGTCTATGGAGCTATTGATATTAAAGAGTGAAGCGCGTCGAGCTGGACTGAAGGCTATTGAATATGCGTTAAGAGGAAATGTTCATGATTTGATAACAGCTGAGGAAGCATTAGATGCATTGTATGAGCATTTGGAGATATATAGAGCTAAAGGCGGTGATAATATCGTAACTATGTCGATCACTGAGCTTGTTTCTGAATACAGAGCTGCGGCTCGACTTTATTTGGCTGATGTGTCTAATAGGCAAACTCCTTCATCAGAAAATTACGCTATTGAAGAAGATGTTCACAAAGCAAGAATAAATTTAGTTAATTTTTTAAACCCCTTAATTAAAAGTGAAGAAAACGAATTGTTGAAAGCATCTCAAAGAACACATGCCAGTGTGGAAAACACTCAAAATGTTATTTTAATGTCAGTGCTTGTTGTGGTAGTTATTGCGATCTCACTAGGCGTAATTATTGGTCAGTCTATTACGCGGCCAATTGCGAAGTTAAATAATGCAGTGTATGAAATTGCAAAAGGAAATCTAAATCAAGACTTAGAAATAAATTCCAAAGATGAAATAGGAGGCTTGGCAAATTCATTTGCTCATATGACTCAGGAGTTAAAAGGTCACAGGAATAACCTAGATGGGCTAGTTAAAACACGTACTCGGGAGCTGGAAGCAAGTAACAAAGAACTGGAGTCTTTTAGCTATTCCATCGCTCATGATCTTCGAGCACCATTAAGGACAATTACGAGCTTTAGTCAAATTTTAAAGGAAGACGCTGAAGAAAAACTTGATGAAATGGAGAAGCAAAGTCTAAATCGTATAGTCGCTGCAGGCAAGAATATGGCGGAACTTATTGAGGATATTTTAAATCTAGCAAGAATTTCTCGGAAGGAAATCAAGATTGAAACGGTTGATCTTAGCCAGTTGGCTAGGCTCGCTACTGAACACTATAATAATGTATTCCTTGATAATTTTGTGAAGTGGAAAATTGCGAGTAATATTACCGTTAAGGGTGATTCACAATTATTAAGCATAGTTTTGCAAAACCTGTTTGACAATGCATTTAAGTATTCGTCGAAAAGAGAAGAGCAATTTATCGAGTTTGGCGCGAATAAAATTGATGACGAACTTGTTTATTTTGTGAAAGACAATGGCGTTGGGTTTGATATGCAATTTTCTGATAAATTATTTGGTAGCTTTCAGCGCCTTCATGGTGCAGAGTTTGAAGGAACGGGAATTGGACTAGCAACAGTAGAGCGAATAATTCACCGACATGGTGGAAAAATCTGGGCGAAATCATCATTGGATGAAGGTGCCGTTTTTTATTTTACCCTAGTAGCATAAAAATGAAACAAAAAATCCCTGTTGAGTTTAGGCTAAGTTCATTTGAAACAGAACAGGGGATATTGGTTGCTAGTGCAATTCGTGATGTGTCGAGCCGTAGAAAAGAGAAAAAATTAAAAGAGTATAGAAATCAATTAGAGGGGTTAGTGATCAAACGTACTGCCGATCTGATGGATGCCAAGAGTATTGGCATTGGGTTGGCTACTGTTCAACAAATTATTCAGCGCCATGGCGGGGATGTTTGGGCGGAATCTAGTAAAAATGAAGGCTATTTTTTTATTTTTCTCTTTCGCGATTGAAATACAATTAAATGTGTTTGATTTTTATTTGAAACTACCAGAGAATGTTTTTTAATTACAAACTTTTGGTGACTAAATAATGAAAAATATTTCAAGGTTTATTTTTCCTTTTGCATTTTTCACGGTTCTTTTTATAAACACTGCTTGTTCCAGCAATCCCATACGTGAAGAACCTGAAAAAACCAGCAATATTGGAATTTTGTGGGAGGTCAAACAGCCTGAAGCGACGTCTTGCTATGTCTTTGGAACAATTCATTCAGAAGACGAGCGTGTTACAAAATTGCCGAACGCGGTAAATAATGCATTTAATGATGCTGAAACGTTAGCATTGGAAATGAAATTAGACAAAGAAACCGCCCAAGAAGTATTGAAAAATTTGTATTTTACCGATGGGCGTAATTTAAGGCCTATTATTGGTGATGAACTCTTTGATCGATCAGTCCAGGCCATGGGGAAAAAAGGATTGCCCGCAAGGATAGTAAATAAAATGAAACCTTGGGCCGTTTTTACTATTCTTAATATGCCTGACCAGAAAACAGGTTTGTTTTTAGATGCGATCTTATTTAAAAATGCTCAACAACAAGGCAAAACGATTTTCGGTTTAGAGTCTCCACAGGAGCAAACGGCGGTGTTTGATGACATGCCTATTTCGTCACAAGTGTCATTATTAAAAAGTACCCTTGATAATATGCTTGATATGAACACCTTACAGGATGAAGTTATTGATGTTTACCTAAGTCGTGATTTAGATAAAATTATGGCGTTAAATGAAAAATACGAAGCATTAATAGATGAAAAGCTAGCAAAGGAATTTACCCAACGTTTGGTCATAGATAGAAACTATCGAATGGTGAATCGAATGTTACCTATGTTGCAAAAAGGAAACTGCTTTGTAGCAGTAGGTGCCTTACATTTGCCTGGTGAGGAAGGTATATTGACCCTATTAAAGCAACGCGGGTATAAAGTCCACGCTGCTTATTAGTGTTTATAGTGGTTCATTAAGAAGTTGATGGACATCAACTTTTTTAACCCACTTTGAAAAGTGACCTCGGTCGGTATGAAGTAGTGAAATTGTCCATTCTGCATTACCAATAAGTAAATGAGAGTAACTTGCTCTGTCTGATATTGGCGTACCAAAATTATAGTCTGGCAAGCTTTCACGCAGTATTTCTAAGGCATTTGCTGAATTGTCAGGATTTTTAGGTGATTTTGGCAAATATTCTTCGTCTGATTTAACGATCAGAGTGTTATATCGGATGCGAGATTTTTTGTCTACAAATTGTTCGTTAAATAAAATATTGACACGCAAAGGCGTATTAAATGTAATATCTTCTAACATCTCCATCACGATGTCTTTTTCAGATTTTTCTTCGTTTGGATCTTCTTTAAATCCAACAAATATTATTATCGTCAGTAAGATTAAAACAGGTAGAAAGAAGTTTAGTAAGGCTGATCCCTTCATTTTTTATTCCACTATTTGTTGTAATATGGGTATTGTTTAGCGTATTTTACTAGATTATTAGCTGTTTTACGATTCTAATAAAATGGATTGCTATTATTCTTCTAACCTAGCTTGTGCTAATGCACTGCCATTTTCAGCTGCTTTTAGATACCATTGTTCAGCTTTCACTAAATCGATTTCAATAAAATCACCCACTTCGTATATTTGAGCCAGATTAAGTTGCGCGGCAGCATAGTTTTGATTTGCCGCTTTGCGAATAAGCTTAATTCCGTAATCTAGATTTTGATCAATACTAATGCCCTTTAGATATATATTTCCTAATTGTAAGGTCGCTTTTGGAAAGTTATTATCGCTTGATTTTTTGAGCCATTTAAGGGCGGTGCGCGAATTTCTTTTAACACCCTTGCCTTTGAAGTAAAGTATGCTTAATTGATACTGCGCTTCAGGGATATTATTTTTTGCGGCTTTTTTTAGCCAGAATATTTTTTTGACATTATCCGCGTTAATGCCATGGCCAAATCGGTACATGTTGCTTAGTTGATATTGCGACTTAGCATGACCAAGATTAGCTGCTTTCTCTGTCCAAAAGAAAGTTTGTTCTAAATTCTTAGGTAGTATGTTTCCCTTTTGGTAAATTTCTGCCAAATGTATTTGCGCATTGACGTTGTTTTGATTTGCAGACTGTATTAACCATTGAATGCCAGATTTTTTTTCTTTTTCCTCTGGTTGATTTAGTAGTAACTTTGCTAATTCATATTTAGTTGCTGGATCGTTATTTTTTACCGCATTTTTATACCACTTTATTGCAGCTATAGGATCACTCGGTATCTCTTTACTCTGCCGCATGATGTTGGCTAATTTAGATTTTGCCTCTTCATTGTCTTGTTCTGCAGCCCAGGAATATAAAGCAATCGCTTTCTTTAGATCTTTTTTAACGCCTTTCCCTGTTTCATATAGACTTGCAAGATTTATTGAAGCTTGAATGTGGTCTTGTTTGGAGGCTTCTTGATACCAGTGTGCGGCATCCACTGGACTGGCTTCAATACCTTGCCCAAATAAGAAAATATCGCCAAGTTTAACTTGAGCGTCTGGGTGGCCTTTGCTAGCGGCTTTTAAAAGCCATTTAATGGCTTTTTTGTTCTTGGCGCCCTTAGTGTTTTTTTTGTCGTGTAGCAGCTTACCCAAATGGAATTGAGCGTTAATGGAATTTTGATCTGCCGCTTTTTTGTACCAAAATTGCGCTTTTTTGAGATCTTTTTTCTGGTTTAATGTGCCAGTTTCATAAGCTTGGCCAAGTTTTAGTTGTGATTTAGCGAAGTCTAGCTCTGCTGAAGCTAAATACCATTGATAGGCTTTGTTGACATTTTTTTCTGTTCCTTGACCGTTTTCATGCATTCGGCCCAGTAGGTATTGTGCACTTGCTGAATCGAGTTCTTCTGCAGCATGCAGTAGTGAGGTAAATGCTTTACTGGATCCAGCTTGAAGATGGCCCCCATAAATAAGTGGGCAGAGAAATAAAACTAATGAAATTAATAACCTAATACGCATGTTTGTTTGGCCAGAAATAGGGCGGTGTAATGTCTTATTTAATTATCGTTATTATCAGACTATTTATTAGTGTCAATTTTTATGCCTCTATCAGTGCTAATTATATCAATGCATATGCGCTATGGGCCAGTGCTAATTTTGAATGTAATTAAGAGGTTGTCACGGTATAGTAGATATAAACGTTAAGAGCAGCTTAATTGGATTATTTATGCTTTCCGCGGATTTAGATTTAGCGCGTAAATTATTGGAAAAACAGGCTTTAATTGGTCAAACTTTGACATATCGAGAATTTGCCTCGGCTTTAGGGATTACTGATCCACCTGTGATTAATAAATGCACAACTATTCTCGAGGCATTAATGCGCGAGGATGCAGAGCAACATCGGCCACTATTGAGTTCGATGGTCGTTCAACAAGGCGCATTAGCGATACCTCGTTTGGGATTTTATCAGGTATTAGACAGTCTGAAATTATACCAAGGTGAAGAGTTGGGTGCTGAGGCAAAACATTGGCACCTAACGGAAATGAGAAAAATAAAAGAATATTATACTTTGAGACATAATGAAAAATAAATTATTGAGCTTGTTACTGATTTTTAATTTGAATTTTGCAGTGAGTGTATTTGCCGAAGTGCATGAAATTACGCAGGATGATGACGTCGAAAACAAAATTGCGAATTCAGCATCGGGTGACACGATTCGTTTTTTTCCGGGGACCTATGAAGTCAATATTTTGATAGATGATAAAAATTTAACAATAGAAGGTGTTGATACAAAAAACACGATTTTAAAAAGCCGCGATGGTGTAACGCCAATTATTTCAGTAAACGGTGCTGCCACAACGACCGTAATCCAAAATTTTACTTTTTTAGAATCAGAAACCGGAATATCTGTGGCGGATTCGATGACAGGTGTCAGTATTATCAATAATGTATTTCGATTAGGCGCAAATAACACAGCACTAAGAATTGGTGATTTTGCATCAGCAGATATTTCAAATAATACCTTTTACGATAATTTAGTTAATATTGAAAATTATAGTTCTTCGCTCGTTGTTAAGAATAATATTTTTGATTTATACACTAGTTTAATTAGCGAAGTTTTTCCTAACGTATTTACCTTTAA
>Ga0316207_10002508_pt1 | contig 18674 bp, 17 predicted proteins | sample 6weekpyrite_MG_FD_204943 | JGI IMG/M metagenome (GOLD analysis project Ga0316207, IMG submission 204943) | Microbial mat bacterial communities from mineral coupon in-situ incubated in ocean water Damariscotta River, Maine, United States -... | ecosystem: Environmental > Aquatic > Marine >...
GCACGAATTGCAGTCACAATACAATCATTCGAAACAGAGATAAAATCAACGGGAAGGCCTTTGCGACAATTTGCAATTGATCGCGGATTCGGATGTATCGTACCGTCACTCATTGTCACAGTTAAAGCAAACTCTTTGATTTCTCCAATTATCATTTCATCCATAGTATGAGAAACCGCTATCGTCTCCACTGTAGGAAGTGTCGAAACAACCTCGAAGTTAAATGCAATGACGGTTGGCAATATCGCTTGAGATTCTGGATTTAGAATTTCAGCGGATACGGTTGCTTGACCAAGTTCAGATCCAACAGTTACCACACAGTTGGGTGTGACCGAAATGATTCCAACAGTATCAGATGCATCTACACATTTCGCGACTGATCTAGCATCTGCGATAACTTGGTTATCACTGTTTGTTGCTGATAAAGTAAAAGTGTATTGCTTTCCGGTTTCTAGTTGGTTCTGGTTAAAAGACGGCATTAGCATCGAAATGGTAGGTGATGAAATTACCTCTATCAATAGCACTTGAACAGTTGGGTCAGACGATTGTGGCGTTTTTAGCTCAGCAGAAATAGTTGTACGACCTTCTCCAATTGCTTCGATTTCGCACAAGTCATTTACTGTAATTACTGCACTGGAATCAGCGGCTCCAACACATTTTGCAATTGAAGTTGCATCAGAGATGCTGGATCCATCATCATAAAGTGCTGACAGTGACAACGATACCGTTTCACCCAATATTAGGGTAGTTTTTGGTGAGAATACTTTTAATTCAACTACTGTATCTTCGGAGGTAAGTTCTATTGAAATTAATTCGATAACAATTTCAATTTCTTCAGGAAATATTTCATCTGAAATTGATACCGTAGATGGACCAGCAAATAAATCATCGACATCATAGTTTATTTTTACAGGATTATTCTGGCTATCTGTCACCGATAAATTTTCTGAATCAGCATCCCAGGAAATGGTAAGTTTTTCTGTTCGCGTTGAATTATTGTTGAACTCAGTTGTAATCTCAAATTCAACAGTATGGGATTTACTTAAGTCTATCTCGAGAGAATCAACACTCGCTTTAGCAGATATAGCGATCGGTGTATTTAGATCATCATCGGAAGACTTCTCTGCACAGCTTGCTATTAGTAGAATGGAACACAGGAACAATAGACGAAAAACGATAACGTGGAATGAACTACCTTGTTTGGTACTTATTTTTGACACCGTAATCTCCCCAAGGAAAGTATACTGCAGAATAGCCTGTTCAGATTAATCACTTATTAATTATGCAATACCCTAACTCATTGTTATTATTAGCGTAAATCTAATTATAAAATTAACTCTACATCCAACCGGTAACGACTGCCACCTTCCACAGCAGCCGGGGCATCATGCTGATACTCATTACTGTTACCTTCAACCTTTATTTTCAGCTCACCCGTCTGATAACGGGGAATGATACATTCAGTTTTTGATTTTGTCCGGGTAAACATTTCTTGCTTACAGGCACCGCTGGCCCAGTTAACATCCAATAAAATAGGATGAGCGTGAAGCAACGAGACTTTCAAGGAGGGAAATGGCTTCCCCTGCCCTTTGTATTGGTAATAGTGCGTACTATTAACACCTACTTCATTACTGAAAATATAGGATGATACAGGCTGACCTAAAGACAACGGAACAGCCGAGTTCGCAAAATATGACACAGTTGATTGATCTATTTCAGCAACTTGCTCAAGGGATATGCTTGCATTTAATGTTTGATTTGGCAACTTGGAAACAATGATAATGGTTCGATCTTCCACCGCATAAAAATAACACGCAACTTGATCTGCACCTTCAGGCAAGGTATTTCGACATATTTTCTTGAACGCATTTTCGTCAGGTACGATTTCAATTTCCGCTTTTATGGGAAGATTACCAGACATGGTAGCTTGATAAAACTGCCCTTCCACCAGCCCAGTTGCATCAAACCAACCTTCGCTTTGCCAATCATGTAAATTTATATGTATTTTTTTATTTATTCGCCGCAGTTCTTTTGCAAATACCTGGATTGATACCTCATTACTCTCGATTTCATTTCCATCATCTCGAAGCATACGCGCCCTAATCCCTGCCACACCTGGCGAAACACCACCAACGGCGCAACCGGCAAACAATTTTACAGAAACACTCACACCGCTTATTAAATAACAATCAACAAATGAGGCTATATTGTCATAACGTTTTCCCTGTGCGTCTCTCCCCCAAATGCTGAGTTTATGTACATCTCCCGAATCAATTCCATTTTCTATCGGGTCGATAAACAACGCAACTATTGCCGTTAACTCCGTATCAGAAAAATCAAGGGCATCAGCAGCGTCATTCGATTGTTGAGTTAATGTGGAGGCATTGTCTTTATCTATCGGGTTATTGGCCGAAGATATCCCATTGGAAACCAATGTTCCGTTCCCCGATGATCCCTGTAACTGATTAGATGAGGAAGGTTTGCCAATTTTCTGGAAATCTGGGGAAGGTATATTGTCACTTGTGTCCTCGCCAAATCCCGCTCTTTCGCGGATTTTATGTGGTACTTCTTGCGGAAAAGAGTGACTAGCTACGCTTTTTTTTTAGATTCGGGTTCATCACCCACGGTTCTAGAGGGAAAATTAACCCTTACTTCAACCGATTTACCCGATGCTGGATCGGTCCCGGTAATTTTTGCGGAACAGATTTTTTCAGCACAACGCCCCGTAGTCATCAATTCACCTTGCTCATTAAAGTCGACAAGGTCTTGAGAAGCGCTCGCCCATACTATTGTATCGGTAATTTCTTTTGCTGTGGCGTCTGAATATTGCGCCATTACCGTGAATGGATTGGGATATCGTTTGCTCCCATCAATGGTAAGTGTCGCGGGTATAACCTGTAACTCTAACAAGCTTGGAGCTTTACCTGCATTGGGCATTAAATCATCGCTATCGATAACAACAACCAATACAACCATCAAACTTAAGACGATTACGACAAAAAAAACATTTGAAAATCGGGACATTATTTACCTGTATTTCTAATAATAATTTTTATTTCTGTAAGTAAATGGTTTTACTAAAAAAACCTGTCTACTACAATAAACTAGACAGAGGGGTAATAATAATTATAAATAGAACAAATATCTATAGACTTGGGGGGATTAAATGTACATATTAGCAGCAGTGTTTCTGGTTTTTTCAGGCGCCGCCGCTCTCACCTACCAGGTTGCCTGGGTTCGCTTACTCGGCCTAAGTATGGGGTCAACAAGCGCTTCGATCAGCACAGTGTTAGCCGCATTCTTTCTAGGTATGGCGGTAGGAAGTTTTTTTGCCAATCGAATTGGTCAAAATAAGTTCAATAGCTTTTCTGTCTATGTTTTTTTAGAAATTGCCATCGCCGTTTCTGGACTGATATTACTCCCTCTGCTACTTAATTTAGATTCATTGATCAGCAGCGTTCCGTTACTGAGTGAAAACCTGCTCGCGAAATTTTTGCTCACCGTTGGCCTGTTATCCATTCCCACCATTTGCATGGGGGCAACTTTCCCTATCATGGCCACCATCTTGGTTAGAAAAGAGCAAGAAGTGGGTCTCAGAATGGGACAGTTATATAGCTTAAATACACTCGGGGCCATATTTGGGGCTATTTTTTCCGGGTTTATTTTTATTCCCAACTATGGATTAGACGGCGCGATTTATATCGCCGTCCTACTCAACCTAACCGTGGCATTTTTGGCGTGGCAACTCAATAAACGCATCACCTTGCCCACTATCGACTATCAAAAACCTGAAACGGTTGATTCTGCTGGCGCAAAAACAAATGCACATCAAATTAGCGCACTTACCATTTTATTTATCACCGGTTTCGCATCTATTGCCTCAGAAATCGGCTGGACAAAATACTTATCGATCTTCACGGGCACAACGATTTACGGGTTTTCCGCGATATTAGGTATTTTCCTCATCGGCATCGCTTCCGGCTCGTGGTGGATTAAAAATCGGATTGAAAAAATTCAGCAGCCTAAACTTTGGCTGGCGATATTACTTCTTGCTGCGGGTATTTCTCTCATTTATGCCCGTTGGGGTATGACACTCATTCCATTGTTGTATGAAGGCCTCAATAGCATGAGCATTTCAGGAGAGGCGAAGCAGTGGATTAAATATTGTTTTGTATTTTGTATTATTTTTCCACCCACGTTTTTCTTTGGCGCCATCTTTCCTTTAAATTTAAAAATTTACTGCACTAACCTTAGTGGCGTCCAAGAGAAAGTAGGGAAAGCTTACGCCACCAATACATTAGCCAGTATTGCAGGTGCATTGGTTGCGGGTTTTTGGCTGATACCAACCCTCGGCACTGATTTTTTACTCAAAGCAATGTTCGTCGTTGTACTGCTCTCGCCAATTATTATCATCGTAAAATATACGAAAAAAACGACGCAAATCGGAATTGTATGTTGCTCACTCTTCTTTCTATATCTTGGCAGTGTTGCACCAGAAATTAACTACAAAACTCTTATTTCCAGCGTAGCCTATAAATTTGATGTGGACGCTGCCTCAGGAAAAGAGCCCGACTTTCTCTTTGTTAAAGAAGGCAAGGTTAGCGTGGTTAGCGTGGTCAGTTATGATGGACAATACGCCAAAGTTCAGGCTAACGGTTTAAACGAATCACTCATCGATATGGACGACCCCAGCAATGGACTCATTATTGAGTCACTACTCGCTTATCTTCCCTATTTTGTTCACAAAGATCCAAAAACTGCATTTATTGTTGGATACGGCGGCGGCGTCACCACCCGAGCCTTCACCCAAACGACGATTCCCAATATACGTGTTGTCGAATTAGAACCGGCCGTTGTCGAAGCTGGCAAAAGTATTCGAAATGGACCTGTGTCGGCTCTTGATGATCCCAGAGTGTCTGTTGAAATTAATGACGCGCGCAACACCTTACTAACAGAAAATAAAAAATATGACATTATCGCAGCGCAACCCTCTCACCCTTGGCTCGCGGGTGCTTCAAATGTTTTTACGCAAGAATTTTTCCACCTTGTCGACTCTCGACTCACCGACGAGGGAATTTTTAGTCAGTGGATTAATCTGTTTAGAATGGATGTCACAACATTGCGCTCACTCTTCAAAGCATTTTACAGCGTTTTCCCAGAGGGCGTGACTTTTGCCAACCTAGACACCGGTGACTTGATGTTGATCGGGTCAAGACACCCCATAAAATTCGATTTTAACCAGATCCGAAGCCGGATGAATCCTTCAATCATGGAGACGTTGGCACACTATAATGTGTTTAAACCAACGGATATTCTTTGGTATTTGGCGCTATCAAGAGAAGAAGTCATGCAAGTCACCGGTGATGTGGAACCAAACACAGACAAAAATATATTTTCGGAAGTCCGCCTGTCCGCACTGCTCGACAATCCCACGGGTGATGAAAATCCTTATTTATTTCTCAGAAATAATTTCCAGTTTGATGCAGTTCCTTATTTAAATAAAAAGAATGTAAATAACGAATTGCTTACCATGGGGAGATACTTCCTTAACTGGGAGGCACCAGATGTCACATTTAAAATTGCCAAACAACTCTATAAACTTGACCAAACGTGGGGACTGAGCCTAAAACACGAAATTTATTTCTGGCGACATGACTGGGCAAAAGCAACTCAACTATATAATGAACATGATGATTGGCTTTACCAAGTACACTTAAACCAACTAGAAATCGTGTTACGTCAAAAGGATTGGCAATTGGGCCTTTCCATAGTAAATCGCATTAAAAGTATCAAACAACGTCGCGTCGGATTCGCAATGCTTTTGTACCATCAAAATAAATGGGATGAGCTCGAGAAAATTTCCCCTTTGAGCCATGATGAAAAAATTTGGACGTTGATGGGAGTCGCAAACAATAATCTGCTACGCGGTGGGAAAGCCTTAGCGGATATACTTCCTGTGAACAGTGCAAAAACGCATCAAATAAGAAAAGTTATTCAGTATTATGCTGCCATTCAAGATAATACCAATATGAATGTGTGGTCTTCACGTTTGGTTAACGCCAATATTAATTTAGTGAATCGATACAAAAAACTCGCACGAATCGCGCTGGATGATAACGACTTTGCCTGGAATCTAGAAATTATTGAGGCGATCAAAGCCATTAATCCTGCAAATCAAGCACTAGAAGCGTTGATCGATGCCAGGACAAAAAAAATGTCTTCTGTCGCTAGCACACAGCCATAATTCTACTAGACTTCTATATTATATGGGTTGTAAAAGCCCCCAATTTTTCCAGTCGTTGCCCTTCAAGTAGTGGCGTGACCAGTCGATAGAACTAAACATTCCGTCTTAAAAAACTGAGGTGTCTTATGCCCAATAAAAAATCATCACTCTCACAATTGCATACATTTGGACAAAGCTTTTGGTATGACAATATTCAGCGAGTTATGCTTAACAATGGTGAATTACAATCAATGATCGATAATGATGACCTTCGAGGCATAACCTCGAACCCTTCTATATTCGAAAAAGCCATTACCGGTAGCAGTGATTATGATGCTTCGCTTAATCAATATATACAAAATAATTCGTCACCTAATGGAAGGGAGGCTTTTTTCAACCTGGCCATCGAGGACATTCAAGCCGCTTCCGATTTATTGCTCCCCGTATACAATAGCAGCCAATATAAAGACGGGTACGTTAGCTTGGAAGTTTCACCCGACCTTGCCAATGATACCGAGGCCAGTATTAAAGAAGCGCACGATTTATTTCTGAAAATCAATCGACCAAATGCGATGATAAAAATTCCTGCCACCAAGGAAGGTATTCCCGTCGTAGAACAACTTATTGCCGACGGAATCAACGTAAATGCAACATTGCTTTTTTCTGTGGAACGCTACGTTGAGGTCGCACAAGCCTATATCAACGGCATCGAGCAGCGTAAGGCGAGAAACTTACCGGTTAATAATGTTGCGTCTGTTGCCAGCTTTTTTATCAGCCGAGTGGATAGTAGCGTGGATGAAAAACTCGATAAAATTGGTAACGAAGTTTCTGACCTCAAAGGCCAATTTGCAATTGCCAATGCAAAATTGGCTTATTTAGAGTATCAACAATTATTTGGTCCGGATTCATTTCGTCATCTTAGCTCTGCTGGTGCTATGCCTCAACGACTTTTATGGGCAAGTACTGGCGTTAAAAACCCGGCCTACAGTGATGTTATGTATATTGAAAAACTTATCGGTGACAACACTGTTAATACCATTCCACCCGCGACAGCCGCAGCCTTTAATGATCATGGAGCAGCGGCCAATACTCTTGAAATGGATACACAAAAAGCGGAAGAAATTGTATCTTCTGTTAAAAAACACGGCGTCGATATCGACAGCATGATGCACAAATTGGAAGTTGATGGTGTGGATATCTTTGGAAAATCCTTCTCCAATTTGCTCAAGCTTATTGATAAAAAATTGCGCTCCATGGGAGACTCAAACTCTAGCAATGTTGCATAATTTCAAACGCTGCTGCCTATGAAAAAACCGAGCATATACGAAAATTCATCGGATCTTTGCATTGCTGCTGCCGATTTTTTCGTAACACGGTATCAAAAAGCAATACAAGATCACGGTGTTTTTCATATTGCCTTGTCAGGTGGTTCCACCCCTAAGCGGCTATATGAAATGCTGGCCACGTCGACATATTGCGAAAAAATCGATTGGTCCAACGTCCATTTCTTTTTTGGAGATGAACGCTATGTCCCATATTCACATGACGATAGCAATTACCGTATGGCGAATCTTGCACTCTTTTCACAGATTGATATTCCAACTGAAAATATACACGCAATGCCCGTAGACGAACCAGACGCTAAACTTGCCGCCCAAGCTTACGAAACAGAATTAACTGAACAACTTATTCATTCCAACAATGACTTACCCCAATTTGACCTTGTTTTACTGGGATTAGGCGCCGACGGGCATACAGCATCTTTGTTTCCTGGCACTGACGCCATCCATGAACAGAATCACTACTGTTGCGCGGTATACGTCGAGGAAAAACAAAGCTGGCGAATCAGCCTAACGTTTCCCATCATAAATAACGCAGTGCACATTTTATTGCTGAGCGAGGGGGAAGCCAAACGTGAAATTATTCAAAAACTTACCGCCCTGCCAGCTGATAGCCGAAAATTTCCCATTCAATATGTCAATCAAGATTCTCGCTTTTCCTGGTACGCCGATTCCGATGCGATTCCCTTAGAGGTTTAAATGGTCTCGCTTAATTTAGTCACCCCTCATTTTACGTATCTACCCAATTTTTCCTCAGTATTTCAGGCTTTCATGCCGATACGGTTGTAGATTCTTCACTACAAACCGGTCGTATGCCTTTTAAATCCACACTCATAACGCAAATTAGTATTTACTTTGCCATATTCAGCTTTCTGATTATTAATCAATCAGTCGCAGTGGAATCTCTTCACGATTATAAACAGCCTTCAACACAAACTTATATCTTCAAAAAAAACATTCCGACGCCCGAAATGACCAATTTAGGGAGATTGCTTTTCTTTGATATTCGGCTCTCTGGTGATAACAGTATGAGCTGTGCAACTTGTCACCGCCCGGACGCTTATTGGAGTGATGGACAAAAAACGGCAACTGGGCTTAATAATAAAAGCTTAAAACTCTCAACACCCACTATTATTAATGCTGCTTATAATAATAAGCAATTTTGGGACGGTAGAGTTAATTCATTAGAACAACAATCCACTATCCCTATACAGTCCCCCGATGAAATGAACCAGGATATGGACTTGCTGGTTAAGGAACTCAAAGCAATTTCCGGGTACGTCACCCTGTTTGACCAAGCTTTTGGTTCAAAAGGCATCACGCGTCCCAATATTTCACGCGCCCTGGCCGCTTTTCAACGTACGATTATTTCCAATAACACGCCTTTCGACCGATGGTATGCAGGAGACGAAAGTGCCATTAGCGCATCTGCCAAGCGTGGATTTGTACTTTTTGAAAATAAAGCGCGATGCGCCAACTGCCACTCGGGATTTAACTTCAACGATAGTAAATTTCATAATATTGGGCTTGTCTCAGGCAAAGTCCAGGAGGGGCGTTATAAAATCTCCAAAAAAAATAATCATCGAGGGGCTTTTAAGACACCCACACTAAGAAATATTATGAAAACTGCTCCCTATATGCACAACGGTACTTATGAAACCATTGAAGAAGTCATCGCCCACTACAACCGCGGTGGTAACGGTATTGAGAACGCTGATAGTGAAATTAGGAAGTTACATCTCAGTCAACCTGAAATCGAAGATCTCATTGCTTTTCTCGACACGTTAAATGAAGTGGTTTCCGTCAAAATACCTCATCATTTTCCGCAATAATACCCCTCTATACAGCCTTTTCTCCGGTTGCAGGAACAATATCAGCTGATATTCTGTGTTATTACCTAGTGCCTTATCGTCACCAATGACCCATTTTCTCTCTATTTTCAGATTAATGATAATTTTTTTAATCATTGTAGTCATTTAACGACCTATATGATAAATATATTTGCCATTAAGTAAATGACACACTAAAATCCAATAAAGAGAAGATATTTTATCATTAGGTTAAATATAGTCCCATAAAGAGAGAATTTATTATCATTATGAATTTTGAACCAATGACAGATAAAGCCATCACTGCCGAAATTGGCCGACGTATAGAACAAATGCGCTTGGAGCAAAATTTAACCCAACAACAATTAGCAAAAGAAATCGGAATATCACGGGTAAGCTACCGAAACCTAGTCAATGGCGCAGGGAAATTTGAAAATATCATTGCAGTTTTACGCGTCTTAGGGCGAATTGATTTGGTGGAGCAATTCGTTCCCGAAACGACTTTTAGCCCGATGGAACAGCTCAAACTAAAAGGTAAGCAACGACGACGCGCAAGCAGCAATGTTGACCCAGAATCGTCAGCGGAACAAAATAACGACGAGCTAGACTGGTAATGCAAAACTTAGCAGAAGTGAGATTATGGAATGAGTTAGTTGGCGCACTTGCATACGACCCGGACAGTAAAATAAGTACCTTTGAGTACGCACCCAATTGGCTAAACAAAGGGATAGAAATTTCCCCGCTACATATGCCTAATGCAGAAAAAAAATATCAATTTTCAAGCTTAAACCCAGAAACCTATAAAGGTTTACCCCCCATATTTGCTGACACCCTGCCTGATGATTTTGGTAACGCGGTTATAGATGCCTGGCTAACCCGAAATGGTAGAGACGTGCAATCATTTACCCCGTTAGAACGGCTACTATACACAGGAAACAGAGGCATGGGGGCACTAGAATTTGAACCCGTAACCCCAGGAACACATACCGACACTGAACAAATTGAGCTAGCTTCGTTGGTGGAAATGGCGCAAAAAATATTAGACCAACGCGCAAATTTAGAAGCACAACTCGCATCACAAGAAACAAATGACCACGCAATGTCATCACTGTTTCAAGTGGGAACATCGGCAGGTGGTGCAAGAGCAAAAGCACTCATTGCCGTCAATGAGTCACGGACACAAATTCGATCGGGCCAAGCTGACATTCCAGAGGACTTTGAACACTACCTACTAAAATTTGACGGAGTAGAAGAACAAAAAACAAATAGTGAAGTTTTTGGCGACCCTTTAGGTTTTGGTAGAATGGAATATGCCTATTATCTAATGGCAAAAGACGCCGGTATCGACATTTCTCATTCTGAATTATTAATGGATGGTGAACGCGCCCATTTCATAACAAAAAGATTCGATCGAGTTAGAAATTCAAAAATACATTACGCCTCATTATGTGCAATGGACCATGCTGATTACAAGCGCCCAGGCTCATATAGCTATGAACAGTTGTTATCCGTTGCTCGCCAATTAAAACTACCAAGAAACGAAGCAATCGAAATTTTTCGCCGTATGGTTTTCAATGTTGCCGCACGAAATCATGATGACCATACAAAAAACACAGGGTTCTTGTTAAAAGAAAATGAATCACAGTGGCATTTATCTCCCGCGTTCGACATTGCCTATAGTTACAAAAAAGATTCTCCTTGGGTCAACGCCCATCAAATGTCCTTGAATGCAAAACGAGACAATTTCATACGCGAAGACTTGCTTAATGTATCCTCACTTATCGGTAACTTTAAAAAAGAATCTGAAAAAATCATTGATGAAGTACTTGCCGTGGTTGAACAATGGCCCTCATATGCAAAAAAAGCCAATGTGTTTGATCCACTCACGGAAGAAGTCAACCAGCACCTTCGCATAGCGGAATTGAAATAATATGAGCATAATATTATCGGCAGACATAGGTGGAACAAAAACCAACATTGCACTTTATGAATCAACCAATGAAAATTTAAACGAGTTAAAAAAAGACACCATCAAAAGTGCAGATTGGGCAACATTCGATGATCTAAACAATAATTTCTTACATGGATTACCTAAGCCAGAAAGCATTTGTCTGGCCATTGCTGGTCCAATCGAACGGAAAAATGAAAACACAATAGTCAATGTAACCAATTTACCCTGGATAATTGATTCAGCCAAACTGCAACGCCAATTTGACACACAGCACGTCTCAATAATAAATGATTTTGAAGCAATAGCGCATTCAGTCGAGCTACTGCCGACTAAAGATTTAGTTCAACTGCAAAAAGGAGAGCTCAGCACCCACGGCACACGCGCTTTTATTGGAGCTGGTACAGGATTAGGACAGGCAATTGCCGTACATAGCGGATTCGACTATAAAGTTATCAGCACTGAAGGGGGACATTGTGACTTTGCCCCGAATAATGATTTTGAAGTCGCGCTCTATCAATATTTCAATCGAAACTTCAAACACGTGTCTTACGAAAGAATACTTTCCGGAGAAGGCATAACAGCCCTATATAATTTCTTTTCACATATATGCCAGCCAGATGAGAATCTACAAAAAGAAAGCCAAATAATTCATGACGCGTTAGACAAGCCTAATGCCATATCAGAACGTGCCAAACTTGACGCTAACAGCCTCTCAGCAAGGACGATGGATCTTTTTTTTCGAATTTACGGGGCACAAGCAGGCAATTTAGCATTAACCTGCCTGCCTTCCGGTGGTTTATATATCGCCGGTGGAATAGCAAACAAGAATTTAAGTTTATTAACCCACTCAGCTTTTGTAGAAAGTTTTCAAGCAAAGGGAAGAATGAAAAAACTGATGGAAAAAATCCCAATAAATATCATTGCAAGCGAATCTGCTGGTTTAATCGGCGCAACATATATTGCAAAAAAACAAATTCAAGCGCATCATTAAACTCATCATTTAAATATAAAAAAGACCTTAGCTAATGGCCAACCAAATAGATGTCAAAGTGAAAACCCAATATATAGAAGATCAATCCGCACCGTCAATGGATCGATTTGTATTCTCATATACAATTACAATCATCAATAATGGAGATTCCGCAGCGAAACTATTAACTCGCCACTGGATCATTACAGACGGACACGGAAACGTGCAAGAAGTGAAAGGTGCTGGCGTGGTGGGTGAACAGCCACATCTAAAACCCGGAGAAAGTTACGAGTATACCAGTGGAACGGTTATGGAAAGTCCTGTTGGAAGCATGCACGGGACCTATCAGATGATTTCTGACGACAGTGAAGAGTTTGATGCGATAATACCTTCGTTCACATTAAGTATTCCACATGCCTTACATTGATTTAGCTGGTCAACCTTAAATAGTCAACAATACGTAAAACAAATTTTTTAACGGAGCACGTCATCCAATGGCTCAATATATTTTCTCGATGAATCAAGTGGGAAAAACAGTTCCCCCGAAAAAAGAAATTCTTAAAAATATTTCATTATCATTTTTTCCCGGTGCAAAAATAGGTGTGCTCGGCTTAAACGGATCAGGAAAATCAACCCTCCTACGCATCATGGCAGGTTTAGATAAAGATCACCATGGTGAAGCAATTCCTTTATCCGGCATTAATATCGGTTATCTTCCACAAGAACCGGAATTAAATCCCGAGAAAGATGTTCGAGGCAATGTGGAAGAAGGTGTCGCAGAAACGAAAGCGCTCCTTCAAAAGTTTGATGAAATCAGTGCCAAATTTGCTGAGCCAATGTCAGACGACGAAATGACTTCTTTGTTGGAACAACAAGGAAAGCTTCAAGATGCAATCGATTCTGCAAACGCTTGGGATCTCGATCGACAATTGGAGATTGCGGCTGACGCTTTGCGACTACCTGACTGGGATGCGGATGTTACCAAGCTTTCTGGAGGGGAAAAACGACGCGTTGCGCTTTGCCGATTATTGCTATCAACACCAGACATGCTATTGCTGGACGAACCCACGAACCACTTGGATGCAGAATCTGTTGCCTGGTTAGAACGATTTCTTCATGATTTTCCTGGAACAGTCGTCGCAATTACACATGACCGTTATTTCTTGGATAACGTGGCAGGATGGATACTCGAATTAGATCGTGGGCAAGGAATACCATGGGAAGGAAATTACTCTTCGTGGCTTGAACAAAAGGAAAAACGTTTAGCAGTTGAAGAAAAACGCGAGTCCGCCAGACAAAAATCGATAAAAGCAGAACTCGAATGGGTACGACAAAACCCCAAAGGAAGGCACGCCAAAAGCAAAGCGCGATTGGAAAGGTTTAACGAGCTTAATTCCCAAGAGTTGCAAAAACGTAATGAAACAAAAGAAATTTATATCCCGCCTGGGCCACGACTTGGAGATGTCGTCTTTAACATAAATCATCTTAGCAAAGGGTTTGGAGATCGTTTACTGATTGATGATTTGGAGTTTCAGCTACCACCCGGCGGCATCGTCGGCATTATCGGCCCAAACGGAGCGGGCAAAACCACCTTCTTTCGAATGCTTACCGGTGAAGAAAGTCCGGATTCTGGGGATATTCAAAAAGGAGAAACCGTCGATCTTGCTTATGTTGATCAATCTCGAGATGCTTTACCTGATGATTCAACTGTCTGGGAAGTCATCTCTGATGGCCAAGATAATATTACTGTAGGAAATTACACGATGGCATCCCGAGCCTATGCCAGTCGTTTTAATTTTAAAGGCAACGACCAACAAAAACGTATTAAAGAACTCTCTGGCGGAGAACGAAACCGTGTTCATTTAGCTAAATTACTGAAAAGTGGCGGCAATGTGTTATTACTTGATGAACCCACAAACGATTTAGATGTTGAGACTTTACGCGCATTAGAAAACGCACTACTTGATTTTCCAGGATGTGCCGTCGTTATTTCACATGATCGATGGTTTCTCGATAGAATCGCAACACATATATTGGCTTTTGAGGGTAATAGCCAAGTCGTTTGGTTTGAAGGTAACTACGCCGATTATGAAAAAGATTTACGAAGAAGAATTGGAGATGATGCCGACAAGCCTAAGCGATATAAATATAAAAAACTTGCTACCGCCTAACGCCTAAAAGAGTGAAATATTAGGAAAAATATAATAATTATTCAGTGGCTGAGTCCTTTTTAAGATCTTTTTCAATACGTTGAAAAAGTTTTAATAATTCCACTTCACCGTGAGCCAAGCCACTGGATTCTGAAATTTTATTAATAGACTCTCCACTATTAATCAGTTGAACTGCATTTTTATACATTTGTTGGTTAGGATCCTTCAACGATAGTTTATCCAGCTCCTCTCGTTGAATTTTAGTCTCATAATCCAAAGACTTTATTTTTTTACCCAATGTGGTTCCGGAAGAGTACAGTGCCTTCACATCATCAGCGATCTCCAATAGATGCTTTTTATCTTGCGACCGAAGTTCTTCCATTTTTTTAAATCGAAGCCTAAGTTGCATCGAATATAAAAAATTTAATACGCATAGAATGCCTAAAGATATAAATACCCCAGTGGCACCTGAAACTGAATTTAAAAACTCCAACATGTTTACCCTAGTTCGCTAAAAAACAGATAAGTCTTTCAGTTCTTCATCTGTCAACAACTTGCTCAAATCAATAATGATAAGCAATTTACCATCTAAACTGGTAACCCCTTGGATATATCGTGAAGTATCTTCGTTGCCGACATTGGGTGCTGGTTCAATATCCGAAGAGTGAATATCCACCACCTCGGCAACACTATCAACCAAGATACCCACTTGTTGTCCTTCGATCTCATTGATAATAATTCGGGTCTTATCATCAACTTCTTTTGGCGTTAAGCCAAATCGACTACGGGTATCAATCACCGTTACCACATTACCACGAAGATTAATAATACCAATAACAAATGATGGTGCGCCGGGAACAGGTGCAATTTCGCTAAACCGAAGTACTTCATGAACTTCTGAAACTGAAATCCCGTAAGATTCATTGTCCATCTCAAAAGTTACCCAACGACTAACGGCGCTATCATCTACGACGTACTCTTCTGAGTTGTCAACCATACTAATTCCTCAATTAAATAATCTATTCATAACGAAGTACACGACCAAACCCAAGAAACGCCATTATGGAATAACATCGCGACAATTAGTCGACGTTACGCAACTAAAATATAGATTTAGCAGCATCTATACCATTTAAGTAAATGAAACCAATACTTTCTCGATGTGCCGAATATCAAGCACAACACCACTGGGCTGTCCTTTACCTTTTCCGGTGACCGTACCCGCAAGCCATCTCCGTCTTGTTTGTTTGCTTCGCCACGTGATTTGGTTTGCCTCTATTGTCGAGAGTGTTCCCACAGAATCACAGGCGATTCCCCAAGCACTATCATCGATCAAGATGACATAAACCGGCTTTGAGAGATCTAATCGTTGTGATTTCAAACCGTTAAACAATAGCTTTTGTGTGTTAATGACTTGTATTGGCTCGTCATCATCAACCTTATATTCATATATCCAAGACGGTAACCATTTTGATGGAACCAATTCATTCTGTGTTTTTTTAATATCCCCAATCATTTGCGTGGGGATAAAGACTGTGAGTCCACCAATGGTGACACGTAAACATCTTAAGTTTTTCCGGGAAACACGTTTTATAAACCGATCTCTACGGCCAGTGGCTTTCCTTGGCGAAATTGAGGAATCTATGGCTACTTGGGGGGCTTGGGGTTCAATAGCCGTCGTTGTTGTGTTGGGTTCAGGCTGAGATGAATGTGAGGAATTAACCCCCAACAATGATTGCAAATAAACGCCTAAAGCATCTTCTTGCCGAACAAGTCTTGTCTGACGCTTCTCTTTAATGGAAGTCATATCATGCAACGACAGAATTTGCTGAGTTCACTTCTTCTTCGTGTAACTTTTTCAAGAGAGAAGTTAGCAGTTGCTTGTAGGCACGAGCACCTCGAGAGGCTGGATTAATGACGGTTAACGGCAATCCCCTCTGGCTTGCATCTCGAAACCGAGTATCAATGGGAATTACACTATCCCAAATATTATAAGGGTATGTATCACGCAAAGTCGCTAAACTTTCTCTTGCCGCCCGTGTCCGTTTATCAAACATAGTGGGCACAATCATAAATGGGAGTTTATGGCCACGCGCTTGCGTAATCATGTTCAACGTTCTAATCATTCGCTCAAGACCTTTAAGTGCAAGAAATTCTGACTGAACAGGAATCATCAATCGTTCACAGGCGGCCAGTGCATTAACCATCAACACGCCCAGCACTGGAGGACAATCAATAAATACATAAGAATATTGAGCGCGTAATGTTTCAAGTGCATCAACGATCACTAAGCCCTTTCCTTCCTGAACCCCTAGCTGACGATCAAGCGTAGCTAAAGCAGAATTAGCTGGCATGAGGTCCAAGTTCTCTACATGGGTCTTAACAATCATAGATTGTGGCGCAACAGATTTTTCTTGAAATAAATGGTATGTACTTTTTTTTATACTATCAGGGTCATACCCAAAGTAGCTCGTGAGCGAACCGTGTGGGTCAAGATCCAGTAAAAGCGTTCGTCGACCGGCAGAAGCCAGTGGGGCAGAAGTATTAACAGTCGTTGTTGTCTTCCCTACTCCTCCTTTTTGATTGGCTACAGCAAAAACCCTCAAAATACATACCTCGTCTAACGCAGAAAAAAAACAACATGGAATAGCAATGAATGCAGGGTTAATGCCACTGAGAAGCAAAACCAGCGCAGTGTACTTTAAGCATTTGTTTCGATAATGATGCTGTCAAATCAAAAACCCGTTGAATGTTAAAAACGAACGGTATTCGATTGATCAGTCAGCCCTGGTGCCATTTTTTTGTCACTACCATTATTATCTTGAAAAAGATGTCGCGTCTTCACCAAGTTTTCAGCCAAAATGGCAATGACAACTCTTCTATTTTCGAGCCGCCCTTTAACACTTCTGTTATCCGATTTTGGCCTAAACTCACCATAGGCAATTGCAGACATTCGTCCCGGTTCGACCCCTGCCTTACTAAACAGATGCACGACACTGGCGGCACGCGCTGCAGATAACTCCCAATTAGAGGGATATTTTTCCGTACTAATGGGAATATTATCAGTAAAGCCTTCGACGTTAATGGGATTTGGGTAGGGTGCCAAAATTTTTGCGACTCGAGACAAAACAGGTTTTGCACTCTCCATTAACATCGCGTCACCGCTAGCAAATAAGATTTGCGAATTGATCTCAACTTCTAGCCATTGTTCTGAGCGTCGTAGCGTGATCTCGTCCATCTTGACCAGATCCATCATATTATTTTCGATAAAGTCAGCTTTAGTTGAAAACGATAAATCTTTTTCCTTGCCTAAATTCGACTGACTATCAGTTTTTGATACCACCGGTTTATCAATGACATCAGATTTATTTTCTCGACTCACTTCACCCACTTGAATAGGTTCCAAACTTCTCGGGACGGCTTTAAACGCAGAAATCAGGCTTTCAGTAACTTCTTTATATTTTCCTTCATTCAAAGACGAGATGGCGTACATTACAACAAAAAAAGCAAACAACAATGTGATAAAGTCCGCATACGAAACCAACCATCGATCTAAGTCTTCCGCCTCTCTAAGCCTTTCTCTACGAGCCATAGCTTCGCCTATTGTATGCTTGTAGCCGAACAGAAATATTTCTTGGGTTTTCTCCTTGCGATATACATATAAACCCTTCCATTATCATTTCTTTTTCACGAGATTGTGCCATTACAATTCGTTTTAATTTTTTAGAAATGGGAATGAGAAATAGATTGGCAAGCCCCACACCATAGATTGTTGCGACAAACGCAGTAGCGATACCGGTTCCCAAATTACTCGGGTCTGATAAATTTTCCATCACATGAATTAAACCCATCACTGCGCCGAGAATTCCTAACGTCGGCGTATATCCACCCATGGACTCATAAATTTTTGCCGCAGCGTAGTCAAACTCTTCTACTGTTTCAATTTCGATTTCAAGCGTACTGCGAATGATACTGGGATCTCGACCATCAACCAGCAGTTGCATCGCTTTATTGGAAAAACTATCCGTTTCATTTTGTGTGGCTTTATCTAATCCGAGAATGCCTTCTCGTCTTGCTATTTCACCCCAACTAACAATTCGATTGATGGATTTATTCAAATCAACTTTCGGAGGGAAAAAAACCCACCGAGCCATGCCAATCGCCCGCGTAAATAACTCCATGGGGACTTGTACCATCACCGCACCGAGTGA
>Ga0316207_10002509_pt1 | contig 18668 bp, 21 predicted proteins | sample 6weekpyrite_MG_FD_204943 | JGI IMG/M metagenome (GOLD analysis project Ga0316207, IMG submission 204943) | Microbial mat bacterial communities from mineral coupon in-situ incubated in ocean water Damariscotta River, Maine, United States -... | ecosystem: Environmental > Aquatic > Marine >...
CCCTGACCGGTTAATGCTAAATCAGTACTATTATCTGTAAATTCAATATTGCCTTGACTAAAAAGCTGCCTGATATTTGCTGTCCTCGTACCGCTACCATTTGTTACATTTGTTATGGCGCCATAAGCTGACGCATAAACATCAACAAACTCTGCCCGCGAAGCCTTAAACCCTGTGGTCTCTGAATTGGCAATATTATTACCTGTTGTTTTCAAATCCGTTGAAGAGGCATGAAGGCCACTTAGCGCGATACGAAAAGGCATAACTAACTCCTTAAGTTTTTACAAATCTACTAATTAAATTACTTCTTCTACATACAAAGTATTTTAATAATTACGACATAATCTCTCTAACAGAATCGATTGATCGAGAACCGACGCCAACAATATTCAATTTCATTTGCTCACCATTTCGACCTAAAGTTACACTTTCAACAGGCGCGACCACCATGGTCTGTAACGAGGTAGTTTCTCCACCAAAATTCGCTACAGCTCGTACGTTATAATTTCCGACAGGCATCATTTCACCTTGATCATTCTTGCCATCCCAGGCAAAACTAGCGGTACCTTCACTTTGCTGACCCATACCAATCGTTTTGACTATTTCACCTGAACCAGAGACAATTTCAAATTTTAAATTTGATGTCGATCGATCAAGTTCAACGGCACCAAAAAAACGATCACCTTCACCCTCAGGCAAGTAACTCGTATCACCTGCTACACGAACAAAACGCCCGACTAAACTTGATGCTTCTAATGCTTGATTTGAAACCAGCGAACTAGTTAACGTGTCTAGCGATTGTTGCATTTTATCTAAACCAGAAACCGTACTAAATTGGGCCATTTGACCAAGAAACTCACCGTTGCTTTCAGGCTCCAGTGGACTTTGGTTTTGCATTTGCGCAACCATCAATTTGAGAAAATCTTCCTGCCCAAGCGAGCCGCTTTTTTTCGCGGCGTCTTTTTGCTTTTTGTCAATTCCAAGTTGATCTATTAATGGATTATTTGAAGATATACCATCAGCCATATATTTCCCCTCAAAAGGACCCTGTTAAATTACTGACCGAGCCGCAATGTTGCCAGCATCAGTTGTTTCGTCGTATTCATCGCTTCTACATTATACTCATATGAACGGGATGCAGAAATCATATTTGCCATTTCCTCAATGGGATTAACATTTGGTAAAAATATATAGCCATCTTCATTTGATTGCGGATGTTCAGGCTCATAACGCATCCTTAATTCTGCTTGGCTTTCTACGATACCCTTCACCCTAACGCCAGCGACAGAAGGATCATCTTTTAACATATCCATTGCTGCTGAAAAAACAGGGTGGCGCGCGCGATAAGTGGTTTCTCTATTACTACTAACGGTTTCAGCATTAGCCAAATTACTAGCCGTGACATTTAAACGAATAGATTGTGCACTTAGAGCAGATCCTGAAACATCAAATGCGCCTAATAGGGACATCGATTACTCTCCTTTTAAAGCTTTGGTTAAGCCTTTAATCTTACCAGTTAAAAAACTAAGTGAAGTTTGGTATTGCATAGCATTCTCTGCAAACTTTGCTTTTTCAATTTGCGCATCAACAGTATTGTCGTCAACCGATGGCTGAAATGGGTGGCGATAAAGCAGTTCTGCAGATTTTGCATCATAGCCCCCAGGCTGGATATGTTTACTATTGGTCGTTTTCAATGAGCCCGAAGTTTGCATACCTGCTGCATTACGCAATACTTCTTTAAAATCAATATCACGTGCTTTGTAATTAGGTGTATCAGAATTTGCCAGATTAGAAGAAAGAACAGCACTACGTTTCGCCCGCACATAGATCGCGGTTTCATGTATTCCCATTGCTTTGTCCAGATTAAATCGCATCTTCTGTCACTCACTTCAATTCTCCCTAGAAAAATAGCAAGCCCTATGCCATCAATTACGATTTCTTTATTTTGTGATTAGGCTATATGGAAACAATAAGTTACAACACTGAAAAAGTTTGAATTTAGTAAGTGCCGAAAGATTAGGAGCAAGGAAAGGCAATGATTTGCAAAGGCGGCAATTTAACTCCGCCTGAGAAAATAAAATGGTAATGTTGGTTATTGCGGATCGTATTGGTAGATCACACCTTTTGGCGTACGAACCATTTTGTACAATGGGGTATATCGAGTTGGCGTTTCAGAACTTCCTAAGAATAAATATCCATCAGGATTCATGGCATCGCCCATTCGAGTCAATATATCAGTTTTAAATTCAGGTGAAAAATAGATAAGCACATTACGACAAAAGATCATATCAAACTTACCTAATGCTGAATAACTTTGCTGCAAATTCAAAGACTTAAAAGCAACTCTGGCTCGAATTTCGCGATTCACTTCCCATTCATCACCAGATTGTGTAAAAAAACGTTTTTTACGATCCTCAGAAATTCCACGGCGCATTGCTGAGTCATCATATTTAGCCTGCTGACAATATTTAAGCATATTCGTTGAAATGTCAGTAGCAGTGATCTGTATACCGCGTGAAAAAGCACCCGGATTTGATGCCATGAATTCATGAATAATCATACTGATGGAATAAGGCTCTTGACCGGAAGAACAAGCTGCAGACCAAATTTTTACTGGGCGGTCTTTAATTTTATTTAACTCTGGCAATAATTCAGTTTTTAAAATTTCATACGGATAAGTATCGCGAAACCACATCGTTTCGTTGGTTGTCATCGCATCGACTACATTAGCCCTTAAAGCTGTGTTTGCCCCACCTGAAATCAATTTTAATAATTGACCATAGGATTCTAGCTTATACTCTTCCATTAAACGATTTAAACGACTACTCACGAGATAATGTTTATTTTCCCCTAGTACAATACCGGTCACTTTAACCAGATATTCACGAAAATCGTCGTATTCCTGTTTAGAAATTACTCGCTCTTTCAATCAGCTACCCGCCTCATTTACAAATCCTTTGTGTATTTAGCATAAACCTATATTAAAGGCCACGCTCTTCTAATGTAGCAGAAAAATTTTCGATATGTTTTTCCACCGTTTTTATTAACTCTGGTCGATCAAATTTTGCTAAAAATCCATCCGCTTTTACTTGATCCAATAAAGATGAGTCAAATACGCCACTTAATGATGTATGTAATAATATCTTTAAGTTTTTTAATTTATCATGTTTTCTAATTTCTGCTGTCAGTGTGTACCCATCCATTTCTGGCATTTCAACGTCAGAAATTACCAACGCCAATCGTTGAAACTCATCCGCTTTAGCATCCGCCCACGCTGACAATTGATTTAAAGCTGCTCGACCATCATTACAAAGTGTACATGCCACGCCTAAACTTTCTACCGCACGTTTCACTTGATTACGAGCAACAGACGAATCATCGACAATCAATACGTGGCAACGTTTTGCCACTTCAGTCGATTCTATAACATCATCGGCTTCAACTTCCAATTCCTCTATAGAATCTCCTGCTATCTCAAACAATACTTTTTCAACATCTAATATTTCTATTATCTCGTCTTCAATCTGTGTCACACCGGTTAGATAATGTTTATCACCCGTCATCGCTGGAGGTGCATGAATATCTTCCCAATGTTTATTTACAATCAGTTCTATATGAGGGACTAAAAAACCCTGCATTTTTCGATTATATTCAGTTACGATAACTGAGCAATCACTAGTGTCCATTAATGCAGGCATTCCCATAGCACTCTGTAAGTCTATGATAATAAAAGTATTACCTCGCATATTCGTAATACCTAGAATGGCAGGATGCGCTTGTGGCATTTTAGAAAACTCCAGGTTATTAATTACCTCCCGAACTTTAAAAACATTGATGCCATAACGTTGCTTGCCTTCCAATCGAAATAGCAGGAGTTCTAGTCGGTTGTGACCAACCAATTTAGTTTTTGCGTCAACTTCCTGCAGAACAGTATTACTCTTATTGCTCATTCTTGGATGGGTCCAATCCTATTTACCTATCACAGGGTATCGGCATACAATCCACGGTCTTTACTTACATTTTAAAAAATTAAAGCTCAACAAATTTCTATTCAAAACAGGACCCTATCCGCAACGCCAAACATAAGAAGATCATAGTGACGCATTCATAAAATTCAACAGGCCTATATTCAGGCATCTATTTTGCTCTTACAAGTAGTACAAATACTTTTAAAATTAATGAAAATGACAAAACCTCTAATTTATATCCTTTTATTTTGCCTTCTATTTGTTAGCTCCGTAAACGCCAACAAAACTTACCAGTCGCATGACAAAATTTTTGCAACAGTACAAAATTATTTAGATAAACACATAACATCAAGCCAAGATGTTGAAATAAAAACAAAAATTGGCCATCTTGATAGTCGCTTAAAGTTATCACCTTGTGAGAATCCATTAAAATCCTTTTCTAATAATCACAATGGATTTGGATCAAAAATATCGGTCGGCATAAAGTGCGAAGGTGTTAAACCTTGGTCGCTATATGTTCCTGTAAAAATTCAACGCCTGGCAACAGTTTTTGTTTCCGCTCAACCAATAGCCAAAGGTGATCAAATTGTTAATACTGATATTCAGCAAGTTTCTATGGATATCAGTAAGTTAAGAGGCAGTTATGCCAAATCCAAAGCAGAGATAATTGGTAAAATTCCGAAAAGAAGCATTCCATTAGGCTCAGTTTTTAATCCACGCTATTTACGCTTACCCATAATGATTAAAAAAGGTGACCTGGTTGATATAGTTGCAGAATCTCAAGGGTTACGAATACGCATGCAAGGACAAGCGATTAATGATGGAGCAAAGGGGCAAAGAATAAACGTTAAAAACCTATCATCCAATCGAACCATTCAAGCTATTGTTAAAAATTCAGGTTTGGTAAAAATCCATATGTAAATAACAATAATTTACTGAAAATTTAGAAAAAAAGGACTAATATATGAGCTAATTGGCCATTAGAGCTCGTTAAAAGTGAAAAAAACTTTAATAAAACATTTTTTTTACTAAAGCTTGTTAACTAATGGTCGCTAACTACAATGGGTTAGTTCGTATTTAAGGAGATAAACATGGCTATTAATTCTATATCTAATGGTAATGGCTCAAAACCTTTAAACATTAGTGATAGTCAAAAGCCGGCACAAGTTGGCAACGCAGCGCATTCAAATAATGCCGTTGCACCCAGTTCGAGTGCTGCATCGGATACAGTAAGTTTAACAGGAACCGCCTCACAACTTCGCTCCCTAGAGCAACAGTTATCTAGCCTACCCGTGGTAGATATTCAAAGGGTGGATGCAGTAAAACGAGAAATTTCAAGTGGTACATTTGAAATCGACCCCCCCACAATTGCTGATAAAATGATTCAAATTGAATCTGCAATTAATCAGAGACTGATCTAAATGACCACTAGTTCTTTTCATGTACTTGCTTTAGATTCATTGGAAAAGCAGAAAACGTTAACCAAACAATTACTAAATTTGCTGAAACAAGAATATAAAACTCTCAATACTAATTATGTTGATCCACTCGATGAAATCATCAGTGATAAACAGCCTCTAATTGTTGAGTTGAATACCTTAAATCAGCATTGGTTGTCGTTAATTGCTGCAGAATCTGTAGAGGTAAGTCCGGAAGGAATTGAAAATTTTTTAAAAAAATATGACAAGGCCAACCACACGACTTTATTAAATCAGTGGCTAGATTTACAAACTATGGCAAAGGATTGCCAAAAAACAAATACTGTTAACGGAACCATCATTGCGCTACGTTATCAATCCACTCAGCAAACGCTGTCTATTTTAAAAGGACAAATGCCGGGTGATTCGACTTATGACCCCCAGGGTAACAATAATGGAGGGTATTCTGGTGGAAATGCGATAGCGAAAGCATAAGGATGTTTCCGAAAATAAATGAGCATTTTGAGTTTAATTTTAACAAAGTCAGCACACTTTTAATGTATTTTAAGAGAGACTCTTAAGAAAAACTTGCATTTCAGGCCTTTCTAAGTCCGCAGGATTGTCTACATCCCACAAGGTGTCTAATCGTTTTGTCTCCAAATTAAGTTGCTTGGCTTTTTCTAATGATTGCGCCATAACGTGACTTGTTCCCCAATCAATACCTTCAAAAATTTTTCGCTCAATAACATTAGTTGAAATTAAAACATAACCTCCATCTTCTGCTGGATTAAAGCCAATATCAACATAATCCAAAGCATCAAAGGCTTGAGAAATATTATCGCTATTAAGCATTGGGCAATCTGTACCTACGATACAAATTGAATCATATTTTTTTAAACAGAATTTTGCAGCATGATACATGCGCTGCCCTAAATCACCGCCCCATTGAGAAAATAACTCCAAATTATAGTCAGCTGAACACTGTTGGAAAAAATCATGTTCCATATCTTCAGCGCACCACAATAAAGTATCCCAATAATTCGGATAAACGAGATTATCTAACGTATGTCTAACTAAATTTTGATGCAAGTTTGCTGCGCCAGTGGAACCCAATTTTGGAATTAATCTCGTTTTTGCATGACCTGCTATTGGCGCTTTAGCAAAAACCAGTAACGCTCGTTTGTTCATAGATTTTATTTATACTTTGACACAAGGTGATGAGGATCTACCCCGAAAAAATAGGCGAGACGTAATTGCCACATTAAAAAAACAGTTCGCCAAATCCCAAATTCTTCCCAACGCCGACTGGAAGTTAACACCTTATCTTTCAAACACAACGGCGGTGTTTTCTGCTTTAAAGTTTTTGAAATCGCTACGTCTTCCATCAGAGGGATATCTTGATAACCGCCAAACTCATGGAAAACCTGAGCTCTTATAAAAATTGCTTGATCGCCCGTAGCAATACCTGTCAAACGAGAGCGACAATTAATGAAAAATTCGATAATTCGAAGACTTAACGCGGAGCCCGATAGACTAATATCAAACCTTCCCCAGGAACTACAACTACCAGAGAATGCTTTTTCGATGCACTCAACAAAATCGTTTGGCAAAAAAGTATCTGCATGTAAAAAAATATATATATCGCCACATGCTGCTTTCGCACCAACATTCATTTGACTCGAACGACCTTTTTCTGCTATTTCAACAATATCTGAATACGGCCCAATCAATTCAAGAGTGTTATCAACGCTTCCTCCATCAACGACAACAATTTCAATATTCTTTCCACGATGTTTTTGCAAAGGCTGTAAAACTTGCAAAATATTATTTGCTTCGTTTAAAACAGGAATAATAATACTAATCATTAGGTCTTAAGCTGTTTCTAAAGCACCACCACAACTACTACCCTGCCCCGCAGTGCAACCATAACAATGATCAGCAATAGCAATAGAACGTCCCGAAATTTTTTGCTCTAATAACTGAGAAATATGTATCTTATTTTTTCCATTCCCTGGCATTGGAAGATCAAGCATTTGATTAAAGTCACAATCGTATACATTCCCTTGCCAGTCAACACTTACCAAATTCCGACACATAACCGAATCAAGGTTTTCTTCAGAAAAATTATCCCGAAGCAATTGCATATACTCTTTAAACTGCCCTTTTGAAATCAAGGTGCTTCCAAAACGTTTAATTGGCATATTGGTAATTGTAAATAAACGATTAAATTCAATATTAAATTTATCTTTTAGAATCTTTTTGTAAGAGTTTTGCAAATCTATTTGAGAAGGGGGCAAATGAGGTCCAATGGGATTGTAAACAAGATTGAGTGTCAATTCACTATCATCTTTTCCATATCCCAAGGCATTGAGTTTTTGTAAACCATATACGCTACCATTAAACACGCCTTTACCGCGCTGTTTATCAACATTTTCTTCTGAATAACAAGGAAGAGAGGCAATAATTTCCACTTTATTCGCAGCTAGAAATTCAGCCAAATCTTCCTGTCCAGGCTCTTCAAGTATAGTGAGATTGCATCGATCCATCACATGTACGCCGAGCGCTTTTGCTTGTAACACAAGATGGCGAAAATTAGGATTCATTTCAGGCGCACCGCCGGTTAAATCTAAATTTTTAATATTCCCCTGCTTTATAAATTGAATGATTTGCTCAACAGTCTCTGAACTCATATTTTCTTTTCGTTTAGGGCTGGCATTCACATGACAGTGTAAACATTGTTGATTACATAAATAACCCAAATTAACTTGCAAGGTATCTAGCTCTACGCGTTTTATTGCTGGAAAATCGGTAATCTCCAACAAAGGCAACGTTGCGTGCATCAAATTTCTCCTAATTCCTATTTAAATTCCAATTGTATGAAATACTTGAATCAATTTTAATATTGTTCGGTAAATCACTTCGATAGTTTTTTATAAATGCTGTTATACCACCCTGCTGTTCAAAATCTTCTTCAAACCAACCAAAAATTTTTGACACTTCTGCTACATTTCCCTTTATTCTTAATCCCTTGCCAACATTATTTAAAAATTTCCTTGTCTGATCGTCTAGTTGTTCTGATAACTTATCAGCAGTATAAGGTTCATTGCGCAAATCAGGACAGCTGACTGAAGCGCAAACAATTGCCATATGTATTCGCGGCTCTCCCATTTTTCGTAAGATTTCATGTTCGACTTCATTTAAAGTAACTGTTTTATGACTAATTTTACCAACATCTTTTTTCCATACCGAGGAAAATAAACTGCCGGCGTCTTTAATACTTTTTAGTGGCCAATGATCTAAAACCATTTTTATTGCAAGGATGTTATAGGCATTAATGTAAAACGCCAATTTTTCATTATCATTCTCTAATTGTTTTATATCAAAGTTCTTTAATTGCCTAATAACTTGCCCATACAAAGGGTCATTTTTAATTCCAGTGTAATCTACAGCCATCAAATCTATGTTGTCTTGCTGCCCTTTCTCAACATACCGAGTTAACAAATTTCCGTAATCTGCCCAGTTAGGTTCTTTTGCTTGGGAGTTGAAAGAAAATGTAAATAAAACAGCAACAATAAAAAAAGTATTCAACAGTTTCATTATTCGGTATCCTTAATCCAACAAATGCATTTTGAGAACTAATTCATAAAACACGTATCTTAGAGACAACAGTGGCTATTTTTTGTTACAAAAATTCGACTAATAAATGGAATACCCAAACGAATTAGAACTAATAAAACATCTTATCGATGGCGATGAAAAAGCTTATCGTTACGTTGTTCAAGCCTATCACAATAATATGCTTTATGTTGCTCGCTCAATTGTCGGGCCAGCTATCGCTGACGAGGTCGTGCAAGAAGCTTGGGTATCTGTTATTAAAGCTTTGCCAAAATTTGAAGGCCGTTCAAGCTTAAAAACCTGGGTAATACGAATAGTTAGCAATAACGCCAAAACACGCCTACGTAGAGAATCTCGTAATGTAGCAATGGGAGATGCCAGTGATATGGAGGCATTAAATGTTCCCTCCGAGCGTTTTCAGGAAAACGGTCACTGGTCATCACCACCCCAGCAATGGAACATCGCTTCACCTGATGCTTTATTAGTCAGCGATGAATTAAAGAACACCATCTATACAACGATAGAAAAATTACCACCAATCCAACAGAGTATTGTCACACTTCGCGATATGGAAGCTATGCCAATGCTAGAAATTTGTAAGGTTTTAGATATAACAGAGTCTAATAGTAGAGTCTTGCTACACAGGGCTCGTGCCAAGATATGGCAAGCAATTGAAAAATATCAAGGTAATCAAAATGTTAAGTTGTAAAGATATCACAAAGTTAGCAAGTGATCACATCGATAATAACTTACCTCCATTAATGAGAATGAAGGTAAAAATGCACTTATTTATGTGTCACAAATGTCGCGACTTCGTTAATCAACTACGTTTAACTGTAAATACGCTCAAAAACCTAAATCCAGTTCAACCTGAAGAAAGCTTCGTCAATAAACAAGCAAATGACCTTATGGAAATTGCTAGAAAGCTGAAATCAGACGATTCCTCTAATAATAAACATTAATCCATACATTAGATATTGTAATGCCCTATTTTACTCATATATTCAATCAATTACAGAAAATGTCGATATAGTTCGCTATTATAGTTCTAACACTCCAATTTACATTGTTAAACGGACTTCTCTCTACAAGGAAATATAATGGGTACACTGATTACACCTCATGGCGGCGAACTGAAAGATTTATATTTATCTGAAACTGAAGCACAAAAAGAAAAACAGACTGCAGAAAATTATCCATCGCTAGATTTAACTCCACGACAACTTTGTGATATTGAATTATTACTTAATGGTGGATTCTCACCACTTGAAGGCTTCATGTCTCAAAAAGATTACAATGAGGTTGTAGAAAAGCTGCGCTTAGCAAATGGAATATTTTGGCCTATGCCAATTACTCTAGACGTCTCAGCAGAATTTGCAAAATCGATCAATAAAAATGACAAGATAACATTACGAGATATGGAAGGGGTCTTAGTAGCAATCTTAGAAGTTGGCGATATATGGCAACCTGATAAATCAAACGAAGCAAAAAAGGTATTTGGTACTACCAGTATTCAGCACCCTGGTGTCGAATACTTGATGGAACATTCTGATGACTTCTACATCTCAGGGAAATTAAGGGGATTTGAGCCTCCATCGCATTATGATTACAATGAAATGCGTGAATCTCCCACCGAACTTCGTACACGATTTAATAAAAGCGGCTGGAGTAAAATCGTCGCTTTTCATACACGTGGCGCAATGCATCGCGCGCAACAAGAATTAACGTTTCGTGCAGCGCAACTAACTGAAGCAAATCTTTTAATTCAACCTATCGTAGGTATGAATAAATCTGATGATTTGGTTCACTATTCGCGCATCCGTTGTTATCAACACATCATGGAAAAATATCCACAACAAACCACCACATTGAGCTTATTACCATTAGCATCGCGTATGGGTGGCCCTCGCGAAGCCTTATGGCACGCAATTATTCGACAAAACTATGGCTGCAGTCATTTTATCGTAGGAAAAGATCACGCCGGCCCTGAAGGCAATGAAACATTTTATGGGCAATATGAAGCACAAGAAACCTTTAAGACGTATCAACATGAATTAGAAATTCAAATGGTTCCTTTTAGCAATATGGTTTATGTGCAAGATAAAGCAGAATACCGCCCAATGGATGAAGTGGAGGATCATGAAACTCAATTTAATATTTCTGTTGAAGAGTTACATCGTCGCCTCGAAGAAGGTTTAGATATTCCTGAATGGTTTTCTTTTCCAGAAATCATCAGCGAATTAAGGAGGACTTACCCGCCAAAACACCGTCAAGGTTATACCGTTTTTTTCACCGGTCTTTCTGGCTCAGGCAAATCAACGGTTGCAAACGCCTTGCTTGTGAAGTTCCTTCAAATGGGTGGACGGAAAGTTACCCTACTTGATGGTGACGTAGTGCGCCAGAATTTATCTAAAGAACTCGGCTTTTCTAAAGAACATCGAAATATTAATATTGAACGTATTGGATATGTGGCAAGTGAAATTACAAAACATGGCGGTATTGCAATTTGTGCCCCGATTGCCCCTTATACTGCTACCCGCAGAAAAGTGCGCAGCATTATTGAACCACATGGTGGTTTTATTGAAGTGCATGTTTCAACTTCACTTGAAGTTTGCGAAGGTCGAGATAGAAAAGGGTTATATGCGAAAGCAAGAAAAGGCATTATTAAAGAATTCACCGGTATCAGTGATCCTTATGAAGAACCGGAAAATCCAGAAGTAAGAATTAATACCGCTGGCGTCTCTCCAGATCAAGCGGCTCAACAAGTTATTTTAAAATTGGAACGTTTGGGATACATTAAGTAATTTTTTCTTCAAACAACAAAAAAGCCCGCAAAGCGGGCTTTTTTGTTTCAAGATTTACTAATAGTCTAATCTGGCGATTTTGCTGCGTTTGCTTTAGCTTTTGAATTCGCTTCTTCCATCATCGTTTTCAATTCACCACGCTCTGCCAACTCAAGTGTAATATCACACCCACCAACTAACTCACCATCAATGTAAACTTGCGGGAACGTAGGCCAATCAGCATAACGATGAAGATTTTCGAAAATTTCTTGATCCTGAATGACGTTAATATAACCAAATTCAATACCAGTAGCCGATAACGCTTCTGCTGTACGACTTGAGAATCCACACATAGGAAACTGAGGTGTGCCTTTCATGTAAAGCACAACGGCGTTATTTTCCACCTGTTCTTTTATTCTATCAATTACATCCATTACTATCTCCTAATACCTTAATTAATGATATAGGGCTATATCATCAACTTTCAATGCCGAATCCTGTAAATTCTCACGGCTTATGTCTAATTGACTATATTATAAGTAATTCAATCAATATAAAACCAGCAATCAATAGGGTTATACTCTATTTATCCTTTACTAATTTAATGTTTTTTGTAACCAATACTCTAAAAGTGTTAAATGCCACAACTTACTCCCATTCAAACGTGTATGGTGTAATTCTGGCTCAGTTAGCAACTTATCTATATAGCTTCGCTGATACAAACCGCGCTCCAAACAGGCTTGAGAATTCAAAATATCGCCCATGAAATCTAAAAATTCACCTCGAACATACTTCAATGCCGGCATAGGAAAATAGCCTTTAGGACGATCAATAACCTTATCAGGTAACAGTCCTCGGGAAATCATTTTTAAAGGATGCTTGCCATCAGATTTAAATTTAAGCTCGTTCGGCATTTTTGCCGCGAGTTCCACTAACTTATGATCAAGAAATGGAACGCGTGCTTCCAAACCCCAGGCCATCGTCATATTGTCTACGCGCTTAACAGGATCATCAACAATTAATGTTGTCACATCCATGCGCAATACTTTATCCATAAACTCATCTGCATCAGGCATTGCCAATAATTGTTGAATTTGATTAGAGGTATAATCTTCAGCTTGATAACTCGATGTTACCATTTCTAAATATTCATCATGATCACGATCAAAATAATGTTGACGAAAGCGACTTAGGTCATCGCCCCGCTCTTCAAGCATCCGCGGATACCAAAAATATCCACCAAAAACTTCATCAGCACCTTGACCACTTTGCACCACTTTGACGTGTTTAGAAACCTGCTCAGACAACAAATAAAACGCTACCGCATCCTGGCCAAACATTGGTTCAGCCATATTGCTTACAGCCTCGGGCAATCGTTTTAATACTTCTGAATTTTCAACATGCATTTTATGATGATTAGTACCAAACTTTTCAACCACAGCGTCAGAAAACTCAAACTCACTGCCCTGTTCTTCACCGATATCATCAAAGCCAATAGAAAAAGTTCGGATATCATCCACGCCTGCTTCAGCCAGCAACGCTACCAACAAACTCGAATCCAATCCACCCGACAATAAAACACCTACGGGTACATCTGCAATTTCTTTTCTAACCTTAACCGCTTGACGCAAAGAATCATGAATCGCATCTATCCATTCTGGTTCAGACAATATCTCTTTAGGACGTTTGGCCTGCAAATGCCAATAACGTTTTTGCTTTACTTCACCTTTTTCATTGATTGTGAGGGTATGTGCTGGCAATACTTTACGAATACCTTTAAAAATCGTACGTGGAGCAGGTATTACAGCATGTAAAGTAAATAAATTATGTAACGCCCAGGAATCTATTTCTGTATCCACTTCCCCTGCAGCTAATAGTGATTGAACATTCGAGGCAAAACGAAAATTCTTGTCCGTCTTACTAAAATATAAAGGCTTAATCCCCATTCGATCGCGGGCAACAAACAAAGACCGTTTATCCTCATCCCACACAGCAAAGGCAAACATGCCATGTAAATGTATAACGCAATCCTCACCCCAATGATGATAGGCCTTTAAGATGACTTCTGTATCACCATCAGAAAAAAAGTGATAACCTTTACCTTTTAAAGTTTCGCGTAATTGTTTGTAATTATAAATTGTACCGTTAAATACGATATGCAATTTCAACTCGGTATCACGCATAGGTTGGTGAGATTTTTCAGATAAATCAATTATCGCTAGGCGACGATGACCCAAACCAATATTGTTTTCACTATACAAACCATGAGAATCTGGACCACGTTTTTCTAAACTGGCCATCATTTTTGAAATGACGGATTCATTTACCATTTTTCCATCAAATCTTAATTCACCACAAATACCGCACATAATTAATTACCTAATCTTTACTTAATACTTAAAATGATTATTCAGTATGTTTTCCAAATCCACCACCACCGGGTGTATTAACACTTAGTTTGTCACCGGCTTTAACCTTCAATGTAGTTTTTGCGTTTAATCGTTTGCCGTTACAATAATTCTCACCCGACAAACCTGCGGCTCCATCTGCTATCCCCCACGCTGAATGAGTGCGACGTTCCGTCAATAAAGTTACCTGAGATTCATCTAAAAATTCAAATTCTCTCAATAACCCATTACCGCCTGGATGCAAACCTTTGCCGCCAGAGTTATTTCGTATTTCATATCGCGTGACGCGCAAGGGATAATGAATTTCTAATGACTCAATAGGCGTGTTTAAAGTATTCGTCATGTGAGTTTGAACCGCAGATAAACCGCGACCATTTTTACTCGCACCCATGCCACCACCCATGGTTTCATAATAATTCCATAAATTATTTTCAGTTCGCGAACCCATGGCAATATTATTCATACTACCTTGACTAGCTGCGGCCATTTTATCAGGAATTGCTTTGGCTAAAGCGCCCATTACGACATCGACTACACGCGAGCTTGTTTCCACATTGCCCGCAGCAACTGCTGCCGGTCGATTTGCATTTAATAAACTCCCTTCAGGGGCAAATATTTTAATACTGCGGAAACTACCTGCACACGCAGGTGTATAATCGGGCATAAGGCAACGAAACACATAGTAGACTCCTGCAACTGCAACAGATAAAGGACAATTAATATTACCTTTTACCTGACCTGCTGTGCCAGCAAAGTCCACTTCAATTTTGTGACCATACACAGATATCTTGGCACATATTTCAATATCTGTGGTGCCCATACCGTCATCATCCATGACATCTTGAAAATAATATTCACCATCAGGTATATCTGACAAAGCAGAACTTGCTAATCGTTCTGCGTAATTATTCAATTCCCTTAATGCATTTAAATAAGCCGAATTCCCCAACTGTTGGATGAGTTCGGATAAACGTTGCAACCCTAATTGATTAGCACTTATTTGCGCTGAGAAATCACCCTCTGATTGTGTTGTATTACTAATACCCTCTAGCAATCGATCCATCAATTTCTGATCTCGTACACCCTTTCTAACCAAAAGTGTGGGTGGTATTAACAAACCCTCCTCATCTAATGATTGGGATATAGGCATCGAGCCTGGCGAACTAGCACCAATGTCAGCATGATGAGCGCGATTAGCAACAAAGCCGACTAATATTCCTTCACTAAATACACAGCTAATTAAGGTCACATCAGGAAGATGCGTACCACCGAGAAATGGATCATTCAGAATAAGCGTGTCGCCATCAATCCAATCTTGTGCGCCGACAATACTTTTCATGGCAAAGGCCATACTGCCTAAATGGACAGGTATATGTGCAGCCTGGGCACATAATTCTCCAGCAGCATCAAAAATAGCACAGGAGTAATCAAGTCGGTCTTTTATGTTGGGCGAAAAAGCAGCGCGCTGCAAGACTGCGCCCATTTCGTCGCAAACTGCTGATATTCGGCTAGAAAATAAGCTAAGTTCGATATTATCCATGGGAATAGTGTACCATAGAGACCAATTTCGAATACCTGAGTAATTTAATCAGACTTGCAAATTTAGCTAGAGTTTTTTAGACTAAATCCAGAGCGAAATTCCACAAAAAACAACGGAGACACAAATGGAACATAAACTTCCCGAATTACCCTATGCTATGGATGCTTTAGCACCTCATATCTCTAAAGAAACATTAGAATTCCATTACGGAAAACATCATCAAACGTATGTAACCAACTTAAACAACCTAATTAAAGGCACTGAGTTTGAAGACGCCTCGTTAGAAGAGATTGTTATGAAGTCTTCTGGTGGATTGTTCAATAATGCAGCACAGATATGGAATCACAGCTTTTACTGGAATTGCCTAAGCCCAAATGGCGGTGGTGAACCTACTGGTGCATTGGCTGACGCAATTAACGCAAAATTTGGCTCATTTGCGGCATTTAAAGAGGAGTTCTCTAAAACTTCGATTACGACCTTCGGCTCTGGCTGGGGTTGGTTGGTAAAAAACAGTGATGGCAGCATTGCGTTAGCGAGCACCAGTAATGCCGGAACACCTATGACTGAAGGACAAACTGCTCTACTCACTTGTGACGTTTGGGAGCATGCCTATTACATTGATTTTCGTAATGCGCGTCCAGCATATCTTGAAGCTTTCTGGAATCTCGTTAACTGGGATTTTGTTGCAAAAAACTTCGAAAGCTAACATTTGCGTAATCTGCAATTCCGTTCTAGAATTGCAGATTACCGCACATTAAGGCGTTAGACCTTATATGCAAAAACGGCTATCCAATATAGCCGTTTTTTTATTGGCCAAAATTAAAGCAAAAATATAGAAAAATGACAAAACAAATAATGAATACTTATGGGCGTCAAAACGTCGCTTTCGAACGTGGCGAAGGCGTATATCTTTGGGATACCAATAACAAAAAATATTTAGACGCACTAGGTGGTATTGCCGTATGTGCTTTGGGTCATGCTCATCCAGCTGTGACTAAAGCGATATCTGAACAAGCCAGCCGACTAATCCACACTTCAAATATTTATCGCATCCCGGCACAAGAAGCATTGGCAGATAAGCTTTGCGAAGTTTCCGAAATGGAAAATGTTTTTTTTGGCAACTCTGGCGCAGAAGCCAACGAAGCGGCCATTAAGCTTGCACGATTATTTGGTCACAATAAAAATATTCAAATGCCGGAAATCATTGTTACCGATAATAGCTTTCATGGTCGGACTCTAGCCACATTAAGTGCTACGGGTAATCGAAAGATTCACGCAGGTTTTGAGCCTCTGGTCTATGGTTTTATTCGAGTCCCTTACAATGATTTAGATGCCATTCGCCAAGTTGCCAGTAACTCAAAAAATGTCGTCGCCGTACTAGTAGAACCCATTCAAGGCGAAGGTGGAATCAACATACCTGACAGAGAATACCTCAATGGCATCCGAAGTTTATGTGATGAAAATGACTGGTTAATGATGCTAGATGAAATTCAAACTGGGATGTGCCGTACTGGCGAATGGTTTTCTCATCAACACAATAAGATTAAACCAGATGTTATGACTTTGGCAAAAAGCTTGGGTAACGGTATGCCTATTGGTGCATGCCTGGCAAGTGGTAAAGCAGCCAGCCTATTTCAGCCTGGAAATCATGGCTCAACCTATGGCGGCAGTCCTCTGGCCTGTCATGTAGCATTGAACGTGATTAATACATTGCAAGATATGAATGCCAATCAGCAAGCAAAGGACATGGGTAACTATTTACTTTCGGAATTCCAAAAACAATTATCTGACAACGATGGTATAACGGATATTCGCGGCTCAGGTTTAATGATGGCAATTCAACTAGATCGTCCTTGCGCTAAACTAGTAACTCAAGGCATTGAGCATGGTTTATTGATTAACGTCACTGCAAATAATGTCGTTCGACTTTTACCACCGCTCATCATTTCCAAAACCGAAGCAGATGAATTAGTAGAAAAGTTAGTCCACCTCATTAGCCAATTTTTACTGAGTTAATTATGATAAAACATTTTCTTACCCTCAACGATTTAAGTCGAGATGAATTGCGCAGCATTATAAAGCGCGCACAAGAACTCAAAGCTATGCATAAAGAAGGAACAATTTACGAGCCCTTAAAAAATAAAGTACTGGGCATGGTTTTCGAAAAATCATCCACCAGAACACGCGTATCTTTCGAAACCGGTATGATTCATTTTGGTGGGCAAGCTATTTTCCTCTCTCCACGTGATACTCAACTGGGGCGCGGAGAACCCATTGAGGATTCGGCTCGCGTCTTATCCAGTATGGTAGATGTCATCATGATACGAACTTTTGAACACAGTAAAATTGAAAAATTTGCTAAATATTCTAGCGTACCGGTGATAAACGCCTTAACTGATATATATCATCCTTGCCAACTTCTTTCTGATATTCAAACTTACACTGAACATCGAGGAGACATAGCAGGCAAAACAGTTTGTTGGATTGGTGATGGTAATAATATGTGTCATTCATTTATTAATGCTGCTCGACAATTTGATTTTCATTTGAATATAACCACTCCAAAGGGTTTTGAAGCAGATGCGGATATTATCAATCGCGCAAAAAACCATGTCAGTGTAATCAACAATCCAATGGAAGCAGCAAAAGATGTCGACCTAGTGGTTACGGATGTTTGGGCTAGCATGGGACAAGAGGATGAACAGCATGAGCGAATGAATGCGTTCAATGATTATCAAGTCAATGATGAAATCATGGCTGTGGCGGGCAAAGATGCACTATTTATGCACTGTTTACCCGCACATCGTGGTGAAGAAGTCACAGCTAGCGTGATTGATGGTTCACAGAGCGTTGTATTTGACGAAGCAGAAAACCGATTGCATTCACAAAAAGCGCTACTTGAGTTTTTAATGAATAAACAACCCAAATAAATTCAA
>Ga0316207_10002510_pt1 | contig 18666 bp, 16 predicted proteins | sample 6weekpyrite_MG_FD_204943 | JGI IMG/M metagenome (GOLD analysis project Ga0316207, IMG submission 204943) | Microbial mat bacterial communities from mineral coupon in-situ incubated in ocean water Damariscotta River, Maine, United States -... | ecosystem: Environmental > Aquatic > Marine >...
CTGCTATCTCGAAAAATCCTTACTTGTCTTTCAAGTTTAAGGGTGGCGCTTCAGGTGACAGCATTAAAATAAGCTGGGTCGATAACAAGGGCGAGAAGAGCACTCAAGAAGCGAAAATTCGCTAAACCTTGTTTCGGTAGTAAGAATAAAAAGGTCGCACATTGTGCGGCCTTTTTTATTTTAATAAAAAATTTAGACAGGATTTACAAGATACACAGGATTAAAGATTTATAGGTTTTATTATCATGTTAATCTTGTAAATCCTGTCTAAATAAAGTGTAGGAAATGAGCCGTAAATATTTAATAAAATTATTACTATTTTTATTTAGCCTAATTATTTTTAATAAAGTGAATGCAATGCCTGACTTACTAGAATCAATCACTATAAACCCTCAAACAGAACCGAAAGCAGTCGTAATCTGGCTGCATGGCCTTGGCGCAGATGGCTATGATTTTGAGCCGATTGTGCCCGAATTAAATTTACCAAAAGATGCAGCAATCAAGTTCATCTTTCCGCATGCACCAAAGATGCCAGTGACGGTCAACGAAGGTTATGTGATGCGAGCTTGGTATGATATTGCGGTGGCAGATCTGGGTGAGCAACAGGATGCCGAAGGAATAAGACGATCTGCAGAACAAATAAACGCATTAATTGAAAATGAGATCAAAGCAGGAATGCCATCTGAAAAAATAATTTTGGCTGGTTTCTCTCAGGGCGGGGCTATTGTATTGCAAGCAGGCTTACGTTATCCAAAACGGCTGGGAGGTATTATGGTGTTATCAAGTTATGTTCCGTTAGCTGAAACATTGGCTAAAGAAAAACATTCAGCTAACCAAGACACACCGATTTTCTACGCGCATGGTGAGCTTGATGATATTATTCCGATAAATTTTGCTGAACAGTCTAGAAACTTATTAGTAGAGCAAGCTTACCAGGTTGAATGGTCTAGTTACCCAATGCTGCATGCGGTTATACCAGAAGAGATCGATGCTATCGGCGAGTGGATAAAAAAAGTATTAGAAATTAACTAAGATGATTATTTGCTCCAGCAAAGAATTCGATTATTAGCAGGCATTTCATAATCATTTTTTAAGGTTAGACCACCTTGTTCAGCCAAAGCGTTTAACGCTTCAAAGTCTCTAATTCCACTAAGCGGGTCGCGTTGCTTAAGCCATTGATCGAAACGCGCATTACTTTCGCTAGTAAATTTGCCATCATAATTAAAAGGCCCATAAAGACAAACAGTTGCTTCATCAGCAATACATTGATGAATACCACTAAACATTGCTTCAACAGCAAGCCAAGGCATGATGTGTACAGCATTGGCACTAAATATGGCATCATATTTTTTATTTGGCCATTGTGAAGACATAACATCAAGTTCGATCGGTGCAGGCAAATTTGGTAATAGTGAATCATTAAGCCAAGCATTGATACCTGCTAGTTCAGGTAAACGGTCACTACACTGCCAATGCAAATGGGGCAATTTCTCTGCGAAGAAAATGGCGTGCTGGCCTGTGCCGCTTCCAATTTCCAATAGATTTTTTTGATGAATTAATTCTTTTTGTAACACATCAAGAATGACATGTTTGTTTTGTTCGCATGATTCAGAAAAAGGTTTGTGCATATTGGTATCCATAAAAAAGCCGACAGTTATAAACAGTCGGCTTTAAGGTTAGATGAGAGCCACTACAAATTTAAAATTTAGTTAACAATACGCCATTGTCCATTCTCGCGGCAAGCTGAACCGGTTGCAGTTTCTTTACGACCGTCAATAACAACGTCAGTAGTGTAATCACGACAAGGACCACTGTCGTTCGCATAAGTGCGAGTGGGTGTAACAGTGTATTCGTTACCGCTATCAGGATTACGCCAAGTGGAAGGTTGATTGGTAGGGTTTTTGTCAATTGCCTCATTCGCACGATAGCGATCGTTCTCATCCATCGTTTTACCAATTTTTCCACCGAAGTAACCTCCGACAATCGTACCGGCAATAATTGCAGCAGTTCGACCACGGCCACCGCCGACATTGGAGCCTAAGACACCGCCAACAACGGCGCCAATGACACGTCCTGTATCTTGTTGGGTAGGTGGAGTTTCACATGCTGATAGACTTGCTATGAGTAAAGCAGCGATAAATAAGTGAGGTTTTTTGTGTATCGTTAATTTCATTGCGAGTCCCTGTAGCTAAGCAATATTTCTTAGTAATTATGACCAATTATATCCGATACAGTTCAGATAAGTGCATAAGAAAAAGAAAAGAGTTCGTAAAACATAGCTTTGGATAAGTATCTAAAAATGGTAAATAACCGTGCGCAGCCATATACCAAATTCCTCCCGTTTCTGATGGTCACAGTAAGGTATTAAGCATACCAAGGTGGCTATCCCTTTTAGGAAAAAGGTGTTTTCTCGGTCTTCTGGTGGAGAATTAGGTGGGCAATTTTATTGAGCTTTCAGTGGTTGAAGGCATTTTAAGCGCGGTGAAGTTTAGCGGCGTAGGAAACTACAATGAAACTGATTTACGTAGCAATTTGACGTAGCTCGAGAAAGGTAAGGCAATTGCGTCGACAGTTTTGGAACGCGATTTTTGTTGCAAATGGTTTGTCTGGTTTGGCACTTCTGACCTCTATATTGAGGGGGCTTCAATACCTTTAGATAGACAAAGATTAATTAATTACTTCAACAACTAATTGCTGATACGCTTCAGTATTATTGATTCTATCAAGTAAAATATCTTTAAACACATCAGGATCTTTTATGTGTGTCATTTCACCTTCTTTAGGGAAATGTTTGTCATGAAGACGTGAAAGCCAGAAACGTAACGCTGCAGCGCGTAGCATCACTGACCATGCTTGAACTTCTTCATCAAGTAAAGGACGTTTAGAAATATAACTTTCAAGCATGGCAGAAACGCGAGATGGGTCTAAAGTTCCATTGGTTTCAGAACACCAGTCATTGACAGTGATGGCAAGGTCGTAAAGTTGTACATCGTTACATGCATAATAAAAATCAATTATCCCCGTTAATTCATCATTCTCGAATAATGCATTGTCCCTAAATAAATCGGCATGGATTACACCAACGGGTAATTTGTCGCGCTTGTGCTGTGTTTGAAATGACATTTCATCATCAAGTAATTGGCGCTCTGATGAAGAGAGATGTTTATCAAGCTTGGTTGACATTTCATGCCACCATGAAGGGCCTCTTGGGTTTTTTCGAAACATAGAAAATTGATGGCTGACAGCATGGAGCTTTCCAAGATTCGAACCAAGTGCACGGCATTGGTGGACATTAACATTGTTAACGCCGCGGCCACTTAATCGTACAACAAGTGCGGCAGGTTTATCTTTTAGTGATCGAAGAAAATGCCCATGATTATCTTCAATAGGGTGGGCGCTTGGCACTTCGTGTTCTGCAAGAAAAGCCATCAAGTCGAGAAAGTAGGGTAACTCCTCAGTCGAAAGTTCTTCAAAGATGGTGAGGACGTATTTACCCTTAGTGGTGTTGACAAAATAATTGGTATTTTCGATACCATCGCTGATACCGCTGAAGTCAACAAGTTCACCGATAGAATAATTAAGCAAAAAGGATTCAAGTTCGTTTTGCTCGATAGTAGTGTAAACAGACATTGTAAACCGCTTTGTTTACCAGCTAAATAATATCCACTGTGGAACATTTAAGCCACGCTCAATATCATTTTGCGTTGTTTCAAGCGACCCATCGCCATCGGTGTCGATCAAATAGTAGGCTGGGCCATCAACTGGATCAATTTTTACCGCATAGACTTGGCCATTGATGCTGTATTGTTCTTCAGTCGCGTCTTTACGCTTAATAATGTTGACCTCAGGTTCAATGTTTTGGCCACTTTTTAGTTTAGGGGGCGGTGGCGGAACCAGCAGATCTTCTTTGTCGGCAGCATGAGTAGTTAAACCCATGGTCAGGAGTACTACAGCAAAGATAAGGCGTAAATGTGCCATGATGAATCCTTATATTATATAAATTTCAATAGCTTAAAGCTCGAGCAAAATTTCTTGTTCTTCGGCAGAGGGCTCAAATCCGCGATCATCATAATGCTTAAAGATAGCATCTACGACATCTTGTGGCTTGTCCAGTACCTTAAAAAGATCCAGATCCTCTTTTGCTATTGTACCGGCTTTTACCAAGGTATTACCAAACCAATCAATTAAGCCTGACCAAAACTCGCTATCGACAAGAATCACTGGGATTTTTCGACTTTTCCCGGTTTGAATTAGGGTTAGAATCTCAGCTAATTCATCTAACGTACCAAAACCACCAGGAAGAACGACGTAGGCAGAAGCGTACTTAACAAACATAACTTTACGCGAAAAAAAATGTCGAAAATGCAGATCTATATTTTGGTAAGGGTTAGCCGTTTGTTCGCGAGGAAGATCAATATTCAAGCCAATACTCGGAGATTTTCCGGCAAAGGCGCCTTTATTGGCCGCCTCCATAATGCCTGGTCCACCACCGCTTACAATTGAGAAACCAGCATCCGAGAGTAGCTTTGCGATATCCTCTGCCAATTTATAGGATTCGTGTTCAGGATCAGTGCGCGCAGAACCGAAAATACTCACAGAGGGCTTTATCTCAGCAAGGCGCTCGAACCCCTCAACAAATTCAGCCATAATTTGAAAAATTTTCCATGATTCGCGCGTTAACTGAGTGTCGCTACTAGGCTGAGCACCCGGTAACGAAGAAGGCGTTTTGCTATACATAATCTATTTTCCTGTTATCGACCTCGGGAGTGGTTTCCGACATAATGTCATAAATCGGGCGTCATGCCTTAGTTAATAATAGCCAATCATATCCATTGCGGATACTTACAAATCTTATGAGCAAACAAGCGACGAAACCATTTGTGATGGTCGATGGATCATCTTACCTCTACCGCGCATTCCATGGCATGCCAAACCTGACTAATTCACGCGGTGAACCAACAGGTGCAATTTACGGCGTAGTAAATATGTTACGAAGCTTGTTACGTGAATATGAGCCGGAACATATCGCGGTGGTCTTTGATGCCAAGGGTAAAACTTTTCGCGATGATATGTTTAGTGAATACAAAGCTAACCGAGCCCCAATGCCAAATGAGTTACGTAGTCAGGTTGAACCTATTCATGAAATAGTCAAAGCCATGGGTTTGCCATTGATGATTGTAGAAGGCGTTGAGGCTGATGATGTTATCGGCACACTCTGTCAGCAAGCCACTGCAGTGGGCATGAAAAGTCTGGTATCGACAGGCGATAAAGATATGGCGCAATTGGTGAATGACTCGGTAACGTTAATTAATACAATGACGAATGTTGTATCAGACCCGGCCGGTGTAGAAGAAAAATTTGGCGTGCGTCCAGATCAAATTATTGACTTTTTAGCTTTAGTTGGAGACAAAGTTGATAACGTGCCAGGTGTTCCAAAATGCGGTCCAAAGACTGCTGTTAAGTGGTTGGCTGAACATGGAGACCTAGAGACTGTGATGGCCAATGCGGATAGCGTGAAAGGGAAAATTGGAGAAAGTTTACGAGACAGTCTTGAACAATTACCGTTGTCAAAAGAATTAGTAACAATTAAATGTGATGTAGCTTTAGAAGAAACGCCTGAAACGTTAACACGCACACAACCAGATGTTGACCACTTGCGCGAGTTGTTTGCTCAATACGAATTTAAAACATGGTTATCTGAGCAGATTGATAATGGCGCAACAGCTTCAGGTGAAAATAAACCAGCACTCGTTGAAAAAAATTACGAAATTGTCTTAGATAAAAATAGATTTGCAGAATGGTTAGAACAACTAAAGAAAAGTAAGCTATTTTCGTTTGACACCGAAACGACAAGCTTAGATTACATGAAAGCAGAAATTGTCGGCTTATCTTTTAGTGTCGAGCAGGGTAAAGCAGCCTATGTGCCGGTTGCCCATGATTATGATGATGCACCTAAGCAGCTTTCACGAGACTGGGTGTTAGAAGAGCTAAAAATAATCCTTGAAAATCCTAAACAAATAAAAGTAGGTCAAAACCTAAAATACGATCGTAATGTTTTAGCGAATTACAATATTAATTTGCGCGGAATAGAGCACGACACGATGCTGCAATCCTATGTGTTGGATAGTACAGCCACTCGGCATGATATGGATTCTTTATCATTAAAATATTTGTCACAAAAAACCACTAAATTTGAAGACGTTGCTGGTAAAGGAAAATCGCAGAAGAGTTTTAACCAAATTAATTTGGATGAGGCTGGTCCTTATGCCGCGGAGGATGCGGATATAACATTGCAACTTCACCAGGTTCTTTGGCCGAAATTACAAGCTGAGTCTACTTTACAAGCTATTTATAGCGAAATGGAAATACCACTGTTATCGGTCATTGCTGATATAGAAAGAAAAGGGGTGTTGGTTGACTCAGCAATGCTAGACAAACAAAGTAAATTTCTTGCAACGCGTATTGAAGAAATTCAACAAGAAGCATGGAAAGAAGCGGACGAAGAATTTAATCTTAGCTCGCCAAAACAAATACAAGTGATTCTATTTGAAAAAATGGAATTGCCAATTATTAAAAAAACGCCAAAAGGTCAACCTTCAACTGCTGAGGCGGTATTGCAAGAATTAGCAGATGGTGATTATAAATTACCAAAATTAATTCTTGAGCATCGCAGTTTAAGCAAACTTAAATCGACGTATACAGATAAATTACCTTTAATGATTAACGAAGATACGGGGCGAGTTCATACCTCATACCATCAAGCGGTTGCTGCGACAGGTCGGCTTTCATCCAGCGATCCAAATTTACAAAACATTCCAATTCGTAGCGAAGAAGGTAGACGAATTCGCCAAGCCTTTATCGCATCTCCAGGTTACACTATTGTTGCTGCGGATTATTCTCAAATTGAATTACGTATCATGGCGCACCTATCGAAAGATCCAAGTTTATTAAAAGCATTTGCTGAAGGCGTTGATATTCATAGTGCGACGGCAGCAGAGGTTTTTGAAGTTGATATCGAAGAAGTGACAACTGAACAGCGCCGCCGTGCTAAAGCAATTAATTTTGGTTTAATATATGGCATGTCTGCTTTTGGTCTGGCAAAACAAATTGATGTTAGTCGAACAGAAGCGCAACAGTATATCGATCTTTATTTTGAGCGTTATCCTGGTGTTAAACAATTTATGGAAGCAATGCGAGAACATGCACGTGAAGTTGGGTATGTTGAAACAGTTTTCGGTAGACGCTTGTATGTACCTGATATCAAAGCATCGAATATGCAGCGTCGCCAGTATGCAGAAAGGACAGCCATTAATGCGCCAATGCAAGGAACCGCAGCTGACATTATTAAACGAGCAATGCTAGCTTGCGCTGAATGGATTGGCGAAGATAATGACCAGATCCGTATGATTATGCAGGTGCATGATGAATTGGTGTTCGAAATTGCTGATGCCAAGCTTGATAAAGCAATCGCTGGCATAACCCAAGCCATGGTGGATGCGGCTAAATTAAAGGTCCCACTGGAAGTTTCTGTAGGCAGAGGCATGAATTGGGAACAAGCACATTAAAAATAATTTTCAAAAATATTGAACTTTTGTATTAGTACCGAGTCGAACTTAGCAGACCCTCTCTATTTGTTATATCGGGTAATTTCTACCTTTTCTCCCTAGGTGGAAACTTGGGTTCGGCTACCCCCTAATGGTCGAACCACTATAGCCCCAGCCGTCCCCTACGGTTGGGGTTTTTTTTATTAAATAGTCGTGACACAACAGCCTAGGAATCAGAAACCATTAGCCAATCTGTTAATACTTGGCGGGCTTGTTCAAGTCCTTGTTTTTTTAACGAAGAAAAAAGTTGTGCCGAACAGAGTGGGTAGGATTTATCAATAGTATGCAAAACTTTTTGTAAACACGCATTGGCTGGGCCACGGGAAAGCTTGTCAGACTTAGTAAGCAATATATGGACGGGTAATTCAACCCGATCTGCCCAATCTAGCATTTCTTTATCATATTCCTTAAAAGGGTGGCGTATATCCATGAGCAAAATGAGGCCGCGTAGTGCCGAGCGTTTTTCAAGATACTTACCAAGTTCTTTTTGCCACTCTATTTTTACTTTTTTTGGCACTTTTGCATAACCGTAGCCGGGTAAGTCTACTAACCGGTGCCCATCATCCAACGCAAAAAAGTTCATCATCTGGGTTCGGCCTGGTGTCTTACTAGTCCGAGCCAGCCCGTTAATGCCTGTAATAACATTCAAGGCACTGGATTTACCCGCGTTAGAACGGCCGGCAAAAGCCACCTCACTGCCATTGTCGGGTGGGCATTGGCTAAATAGCTTTGCACTGGTTAGATAGTAGCTGCTTGAAAAGTCATTCATGTTGGGTTCAGGTTCAATCAGGTATAAAAGAATGTAATTTACTGTATTTAATAGAATTAATACAGTCATTAAGCACCTTTTTAAGGGTGGTTGGAGTTGACCGCAGTACGTCTACTCTGGTATATAGTCAGGCCGTTTTTAGATATTTCTTAAGTGTAAGTCGATTAAATAGCTTACCTAAATATCAAAAATAACCAAATTTAATTAATCATGCCGATAAACGGGCAGGAGTGAATGAAATGAAAAAGACAATGATTGCAACAGCTGTTTTAGCCGTAACTATGACAGTAAATGTACAAGCTGCAGATCTTGCTGAGGGCAAGAAAACATATGATATGGCTTGTGCTGCGTGCCACGGCACAGGCGTAGCAGGTTCACCTAAAGTGGGTGACAAGGCAGCTTGGAAAGATCGTATTGCTCAAGGTATGAAAGTAATGGTTGATCATGCAAACAAGGGTTACCAAGGCAAGAAGGGTTTCATGCCTGCGAAAGGTGGTCGTGCAAATTTAAGCGACAAAGCAGTTGCTGATGCGGTTGCATTCATGGTTGAGCAAAGTAAATAAAATTATTAGTGACTCATTATTCAAGGATCATGCAGATGATTAAGCAATTCCTTATTTCAGTAGTTATGCTCACAGTTGCCGGAAGTGTTATGGCCGCGGGCGATCCTGTTGCAGGTAAAAAGAAAGCCGCTCTGTGTATTGGTTGCCATGGAGTTGATGGCAATAGTTCAAATCCAGATTGGCCTTCGTTGGCTGGGCAAGGTGAAGGATACTTGGCTAAACAAATCCGTGACTTTAAAACGGGCGCACGTAAAGATGGCACAATGAATGCGATGGTTGGCGGCTTAACTGAAGCCGACATAGCTAATGTCTCAGCTTATTTTGCAAGCAACAAAGCTAAGGGTGGCACAGCTACCGAATCTTCGATAGAAGTAGGTCAAAAGCTATACCGCGCAGGTGATGCAAGTCGTGGAATTGCAGCATGTGCAAGTTGTCATGGCCCTACCGGAGCGGGGAATCCTGCTGCTAAATTCCCTGCATTAGCAGGACAGCACGCCAAGTATACAATGAAGGCATTAAAAGATTTCAGCCTTTCACAGCGAACTAATGACCCGGGTAGTATGATGCGTGTTGTAGCCGCTAAGATGAAAGATAGTGAAATGAAAGCAGTTTCAGAATACATTGCTGGGTTACATTAAGACTGATTTGTAAAATGTATAGGGTTTTACCTATAGTAAAAAGGGTGGTGTTATGCCACCCTTTTTTTTTGAAGACGCAAAATAAAGATTAAAGTGAATACTCAAGTTAAGAAAAAAAGACAATATAGTTTTTCGGCTGTTTTGGTCGAGTTCTTAGGTTCAATGAATCTAGCTATTACCGTGTTGGTGGGTATAGCGATTGCCTCAATTATTGGCACCTTGCTTAAGCAAAACGAGCCATACCAAAATTACATCATTAAGTTCGGGCCTTTCTGGCATGACGTGTTTGTTTCCCTCGGTCTCTACGATATTTACGGAGCATGGTGGTTTGTTAGTTTATTATTGTTTTTACTTCTAACCACCAGTGTTTGTGTTATTCGTAATGGTCCGAGTATGTTGCGCGATATGCGTAATTACCGCATAAATGCCGGACGAAACTCATTACGTGCGTTTCATAATAATGCCCAGTGGAGAGTTTCTGGTGAGCGTGACGAACTGATAAGTAACATCCAGCTTCACATGCAAGACGAAGGTTATCGTACCCGTAACAAAGATCATGCCGACCACACCATGATTGCGGCAATGCGCGGTAGTGCGAATCGCATGGGTTATTTATTTACTCATATTTCGATTATTATCATCTGTATTGGCTCAGTTATTATGTATAACTTGCCGCTGAAGTTTGCATTGTTCACCGGCGATGTAAAAATTGAAACAAATAATGATCTACCAGCATCAAAAGTACCGAAACAAAGTGTATTAGATAAAAATAATCCATCATTTCGTGGCGCAGTAAGTATTTCAGAAGGACAAAGTGCCAATGTTATTTTTCTTAACATTGAAAATGGGTTTCTAATACAGGAATTAGGGTTTGAAGTTAAACTAAAAGACTTTCGAATAGAGCACTATGCAACGGGTCAGCCAAAATCATTTGAAAGTGATTTAATTATTAATGACGATGAGTTAGATAAACCCTTAGAAACGACTATCTCTGTAAATTACCCTTTGTTTTATAAAGGCCATGCAATTTATCAAGCCAGTTTTGATGATGGTGGTTCAAAATTATCTTTACGTGCTTGGCCGTTTAACGATGCAAATTTAAAAACATTGGATTTGAATGGACAGGTATTTAGCAAAGTACCAATGAGTGTTGACGGTAAAGTATATACGATTGAATTTGATGATTTTCGTAAATTTAATATCAATCCAATAGAGTCGGAAACCAGCAAAAAGAAATTCAAAAATTTTGGGCCAAGTTTTACGTACAAGTTACGTGATGATCAGGGACAAGCCCGTGAATATGTAAATTACATGTCACCCATCGAGCAGCAAGGGCGGCTATACTTATTAAGTGGTGTGCGAAATTCAGTAGCGGATACATTTCGTTATCTTTATATTCCGGCTGATCCACAGGGGTCGGTAAAACGATTCATGACATTTCTTGCTGCAATGCAAGAGGAACAAAAAATACAAAAAATTGTTGCGGAAACAATTCGCGATATGTTGAGTGAGTTAGATTCTGATAAGCGTTCAGAAATTTCTGAAGGAATGAATCAAACCACTAGGCGGTTAGTCGCCATGTTTGCAAAAGGTGGCTTGAATGCTTTGGATAAACACATAACGGAAAATATTCCAGAAGATCAGCGTCAAAAAGCAGCAGCAACGTATTTAGATATTCTACGAAAAACTGTAGGGAATTTATATGTTGAAATTTTAAGGGACGAAGGTATCGATATCAGTAAGGGTATTTCCAAATCAGATAGTGATTTTTTCGATGATGCTTTTGCAATTTATGGGAATTTAAACGAGTACAACTCACCGTTTTACCTAGAAATGAAAGATTTTGAGCATATTCAGGCATCTGGCTTACAGATTGCCCGCGCTCCCGGTAAGGAAATCATCGTGCTAGGCTGTGTTATGCTTGTTATTGGTATCTTTGTTATGTTTTATATTCAGCAACGTCGTTGTTGGATATGGGTTGGTAAAAATCAAGAGTCTGGCTATGAAGTCATTTTTGCTGGCAGTTGTAACCGCAATGAACGTGATTTTGCGCAAGACTTTTCAAAAATAAAACAGCGTTTAGCTCATCGGTTGGGCATAAGCGAAGATGATGAAAATCACTGAGGCAGAATATGTCAGCAACATCAGATAGTTTAAATTACCAGTTAAACAAACCATTTCTAAAAACATTGTCAGTTTATGATTGGGTATTCGCACTACTCGTCATGGCGGGTGCTTATTATGCATGGAATGGTTATTCATCTTATATGGATAACTACGAAGTCGGTATTCTGTTTGGAACAGCTATATCAATGGTTGGTTTAGGGTGGTACTGGAAACAAAGTCGCACATTCATGTTGTCGGTTGCAGCAATAAGCATCTATGCAGTTACGCAGTACGAACCGGCAGTATTGGCATTGAAACAACAGGGCATGGATGGTGCAGAGGCTATTGCTGCGCTATCTGATTGGCAGAATAAAGAACAAGGCCAGTTTATATTTAAATATTTTGTTTCAAGTGCAACGGCAGTTGGCTGGATGTGTTTTCTATTTGGACTTGCAACCATAACCTACTTCTTAAACTTGTTTGTTAAGTCAGAATTCCCGGGAAGAGTTGCCACTAAAATGACCTGGATCGCCACAGCGATGGGACTAGTCGGGTTAATGGTGCGCTGGCGTGAATCTTATCTAGTCAATTTTGATTTTGGCCACATCCCGGTCAGTAATCTTTATGAAGTCTTTGTGCTGTTTTCAATTATTACAGCGCTAATTTATTTGTTTTATGAAATGCGTTACAAAACACGCGCGTTAGGTGGTTTTGTTTTACTTATTATCAGTGCCGCGGTTGCTTTCCTGCTTTGGTATAAATTTGATAAAGGCGCAGACGAAATACAACCACTCGTGCCCGCTTTACAAAGTTATTGGATGAAGATACATGTCCCCGCCAACTTTATTGGGTATGGTTGTTTCGCGCTCGCTGCAATGGTCGGCGTAGTGTTTTTAATACGTAATAATGCAAGTGAAGGTGGTTTAGCAGCGCGAGTGTTACCACCACTCGATATGCTGGATGATGTTCAGTACAAATCCATTGCACTTGGCTTTGCCTTCTTTACTATCGCCACGATACTTGGTGCCTTATGGGCAGGAGAAGCGTGGGGCGGTTACTGGTCATGGGATCCTAAAGAAACCTGGGCACTCATCGTTTGGTTGAATTATGCAGCGTGGCTACACATGCGGCTTACAAAAGGTTGGCGTGGGGCTGCAATGGCATGGTGGTCAATAGCAGGTTTATTTGTCACCTTATTCGCCTTTCTTGGCGTTAACATGTTCTTGTCCGGTTTGCATTCTTATGGTGAACTTTGATTCAATTTTGGTTGTCTCTATATGTAGTTAATGAGAAAAATTAAACGAGATAGTGATAATGAAAAAATTATTCATGATTTTAACAGCAGCCTTTATGTTACATGCTGGCAGTGTGTTGGCGATAGACGAAGGTTTTGAATATAACGTAATCAAACCGGCAATGACGACAAGTGATCCTGCTAAAGTCGAAGTAGTAGAGATGTTTTGGTATGGCTGCCCGCATTGTAATGATTTTGAACCTACCTTAAATAAATGGCTAAAAACAAAACCTGATAATATAAATTTTGTTCGTATTCCCGCAATTTTTCGTGAATCTTGGATACCGCATGCGCGTGCTTATTACACAGCTGAAGCATTGGGCGTAGTGGATAAGGTACACAGTGAATTTTTTAAAGCCGTTCATAAAGATCGACGTCGCTTAGCAACTGAAAAAGACATTGCTGAATTTTTCGTCAGCCACGGCGTAAAGCAAGAAGAATTTAACCAAGCATGGAACTCGTTTGTAGTGCAATCGCGTGTTAAGCGTGCCATTACTCTAACTCGTCGCTCAGGCATTAAAGGTGTTCCCGCTATGTTAGTGAATGGCAAGTATCGCACCAGTGCGACAGAAGCTAGCATTAACAACCCTGGCGGGGCGAGTAATGATGACATGATTAATGTCGTTAATTATTTAGTGAAGCAGGAAGCAAAACAGCCAAAACCTGTCAAAAAATAAATATTCTAAAATATCACTCTTAGGCGGGCATCTTTTGTCAGCCTGATCTAGAATAAAGTGTAGTAAAGTCAGGCTAGGGTGATCATGAAAGCGGCAGAACTTTTTGTAAAATGTCTCGAAAACGAAGGCGTTAAGTACGTCTTTGGCATCCCCGGTGAGGAAAACCTCGATATGATGGATGCGCTACTCGATTCAGATATCCAATTTATCACCACACGCCATGAGCAAGGTGCCGCGTTTATGGCCGATGTCTACGGTCGCCTAACAGGTAGTGCCGGTGTTTGCTTAGCCACATTGGGGCCTGGTGCAACAAATCTGGTAACCGGTGTGGCCGATGCGAACATGGATAATGCACCGTTGGTTGCCATAGCAGGTCAGGCTGGGACAAATCGGCTCCATAAAGAATCTCATCAAGTTCTGGATTTGATAAACTTATTTGATCCAATCACTAAATTTGCTTCAAGAATGCCAACGCCGGATATCTTGCCGGAAGTCGTTAGAAAAGCCTTCAAATTGGCTCAAAGTGAGAAAACCGGCGCTTGTTTTATTGAATTTCCAGAAAATATCGCCAAATTAAACACGGAAAGTAAGCCTTTACCCGTCGGGCACACACAGTTACCTGAACCTAGAACAGATCAGTGTCGATATGCGGCAGAGCTCATCTCCAAGGCAAGTGATCCAATCATTCTGGCTGGTCACGGGGTAGTTCGTGCTGGCGCTTGGGAGCAGCTGGCTGCGTTTGCAAAACAGTTAAATGTGCCAGTAGCAAATACGTTTATGGCGAAAGGCGTAGTGCCGTTTGGCCACCCGATGGCACTTGGAAGCGTTGGGCTACAAGCACATGATTATGTCAATTGTGGCTTTGATCACGCTGATCTCATTATATGTGTTGGCTACGATCTAGTGGAATACCACCCTTACTTATGGCATCCGACCGGTGATAGAAAAATTATTCATATCAATAGTGGCTCAGCTGAGGTCGATGAATCTTATCCCCTAGAGTGCTGTGTCATCGGTGATATTAGGTTAAGTTTGGAGCGTATTGGTGCTCAAACTACTGCACGTGAACGGCACCTGATGCGGCCGCTACGAGAAGCATTAATCGAAGAGATGAACCAACATGCTAATGACAATAGTTTTCCGATAAAGCCGCAGAAATTGATATGGGATTTGCGCACTGCAATGGCAACAGACGACATTGCAATATGCGACGTGGGCGCCCATAAGATGTGGATGGCGAGAATGTTCCGTTGTGAGAAGCCTAATACATGCATTATCTCAAATGGTTTTGCCAGCATGGGTATTGCTGTACCTGGTGCCATTGCCGCCAAGTTAAGTCACCCCCAGCAAGCGGTTGTGGCGGTCACTGGCGATGCAGGTTTCATGATGAATTCTCAAGAAATTGAAACGGCAATGCGGTTGAATACACCAATTGTGATACTAATTTGGAATGATGGTGGCTACGGGTTGATTGAATGGAAGCAGTTAAGTCAATTTGGCCGAAAATCCCATGTGAACTTTAGCAACCCGGATTTCGTTAAATATGCTGAATCGTTTGGTGCTAAAGGGTACCGAGTAGAAAAAACCGAACAATTGTCGGGTATTTTAACCACAGCTTTGGCCGATAACACTGTGAGTATCATAGATTGTCCGATTGATTATAGTGAGAATCTAAAATTAACTGAAAAACTAGGCGAAATGGTGTCTCCAATCCAGGCGTAATAATATGCACAGTGTTGTAAAAACAGTTCCAAAAGCAAAAGACAGGATTAAATTATTAAGTTATAACATTCAGGGTGGAATAACGACCAAAGCCTACCACCACTACCTAATGAAAAGTTGGCAGCATGTACTGCCCCACCCTCATAAGCAGGAAAATCTTGATTATGTTGCTAAATTAATCAGTGATTACGATATTGTTGGTTTACAAGAAACGGATGCCGGTAGTTTCCGTAGTGACTATATGAACCAAACTGAATATTTGGCAAACGAAGCACATTTCCCTTATTGGTATGATCAGGTAAATAGAAATATGGGTAAACTTGCTCAGCACAGTAATGGGCTACTGTGCCGCTACAAGCCTATTAGTGTTAGCGAGCACAAGTTACCAGGGCTCATTCCCGGTCGTGGCGCATTAATGGCAAAGTTTGAATTATCTGGAAGTACTATAACAGTCATCACCGTTCACTTGGCGTTAGGTAGAAAAACAAGAATGAAGCAAATAAGCTTCCTCAGTGAAATCATTAAGTCCGAGAGTAATATCGTATTAATGGGTGATTTAAACTGTGAGCTTGAAAGCAAAGAAATGAAGTATTTATTTAAGCAAACACACATAAAGCAACCTAAACGTAAACCACACACTTTTCCAAGTTGGCAGCCCAAAAAGAATATAGACCACATATTAATAAGTGAAGGTCTAACCATTAACGAGGTAAACGTGCTTCAAAAAGGGGTGTCAGATCATCTTCCTGTATCAATAGATATACAATTAACAGAACAATACGTGAACCATTAGTATGGCTGATTGGAAAGATAAATATTATTCAAGCTTAGAATTACTTGAAGATAAAGAAAAAGAATGGTCTGAAACAGACCAATTATTACGCCGATGCATATCCCGAATAACACTTTCTGCTGATGGAAAAAATAAAAAGCTCGATGAACAGTTAGAGCGGTTGAGAAATTCAGTTCGTCGTGAAAAAAATTATGATCGAATAAGAAACATGGTTGACGTGATTGTAGAGACTGCTACGGACAAAGATGTAAAAGAAATAAGCGCAAAAGAATTAGTAGAAAGGTTTCTGGAAAAAATACCTTTTCCTGAAGAGTTAAATAAAAAAAAGCGTGCTATTAAAAAACGCCTTAATTACCTAAAAGATGAATCAGGTTTTAGTGAAGTCATTGAGTCAACAATAGAGTTGATAGAAAAAGCGCTTAATACCAAGGTTAACACCGAAACAAAAAATGAAAAAGAAGAGAAAAAATTATTTGGTGGATTTTTCTCAGGGAAAAAAGAATTAGAAGAGCCAAAACCGACAAGCGTTGAAGTTAAAACAATAATAGAGAAACCTAAATTAGAAGACGTAATTGGAATTGTGCGTCAAGTTTTATTAGATTTGTTAATGTCAGTCGATGTACCAGTTGCAGTTGCAGCAGACCTTGATGGTTTAAGAGAAAAGACAAGACGTATTGAAACTAAAAAAGAACTAAACGAATTAGTAAAAGGTATTGCAGGATTAACTTCTTCAGCCAGCACTGCATCTAATAAAGTACAAACCCATTCTGAAGATAAGCATCAAGATGCTGGCAACTCGGTCAGTATAAATGAAATATTAATTCAACTTTTAGAACGCTTAGATTTACCTGAAGATCTAATTGAACATGCAAATAGTATGAAAGCTGAATGGGAAAACGGCATTGATGATGAAGAAGTTGTTGTAGCGCTTGAATCAATAGCTGACCTAGTCATTAAAATTCGTACACGAATTGAAAGTGAGAAAAATGACTTTCAAGAGTTTTTACAGCAAGTGACAGAAAAGTTACAAATGCTGGATCAGCATATACAAGATAATGCTGATGACCAAAAAACAATGTTTGAAGAAAATAAAAAATTCAGTGACGATGTCGATGGCGAAGTAGAAAAAATTCATACAGATGTTCAAGAAGCAATAGACTTGTCTAAACTAAAAAACAGCATCGCAATAAAGCTAAGTAAAATAACAAAGCACGTAGAGATTTTTAGAACAACTGAAGAACAAAGAAAACTACAAATGGAAATACGAGTTGGTGAATTAGCTAGCAAAGTACACCATTTAGAAACAGAAACAAAAGGTTTACATGAACAGTTGGTTGAAGAACAAAATAATGCAATGCAAGATGCGTTAACTAAGCTTCCGAATCGATTTGGCTGGAATCAGCGTATGGAGTATGAGTTTAGCCGGTGGAATCGTTATAGGTCGCCATTAGTGATCGTTATTTGGGATATAGATGATTTTAAAAAAGTCAACGACACATATGGCCACAAAGCAGGTGATAAAGTATTAACGACTATCGCAACAGTGCTTAAGGATAAAATTCGTGAAACAGATTTCATTGCGCGTTTCGGTGGTGAAGAATTTGTGATGCTATTACCAGAAACAGAAGTGGCGCAAGCACAAGCAGTAGTTGAAAAACTACGTAATGCTGTTGAGAGTTGCGAGTTTCATCATGGAGATAAGCATGTAGCCATTACCGTTTCAGGAGGAATGACGCAGTTCAGAAAAGGAGACACGCCTGAAATAGCCTTTGAAAGAGCCGATCAGTTCTTGTATAAAGCCAAAGGTAACGGTAAAAATCGTTGTTATAGCGAGTTAGACTAAAATAAAAATAAGGGGAATGATGGTGCATTGGCAGTTAATCGCCAAAGGTTTCTGTATGGGAATGGCTGATCTAGTTCCTGGTGTTAGTGGCGGTACCATGGCATTTATTTTAGGTATCTACGAAAAGCTATTGGCCGCGATTCGATCATTTGATGCAAAATGGTTGAAAGCTTTTATCACACTTGATTTTAGAGTGGCAGCGCAACGCCCTCATTTCTCTTTTATTATTCCCTTATTGATAGGTTTGTTTCTCGCAGTATGGTTTTTTACGCATATTATTTCATTACCAGAATTAATCAAAAATTATCCAGAACATGTGTATGGTTTGTTTTTTGGTTTAATTTTGGCATCGATCTATGTGTTGATGCAGGAATTAAAAGGGTTTAGTTCGAGTGATGCTGTTACGTTATTAGTTGGAACAGTTGTTGGCTTAATAATAGTAAATTTAGTGCCGGTAGAAACGCCGAATGATAGTTGGTTTATTTTTATCTCTGGCGCTATCGCAATATGTGCAATGATTTTACCCGGTTTATCTGGTTCTTTTCTTTTATTATTGTTAAAAAAATACGCGACAATAATTGCGGCAATAGGTGAGTTCAATTTATCAATTATTGTGCCATTCTTGCTTGGTTGTGTTTTTGGTTTAGTAACTTTTTC
>Ga0316207_10002513_pt1 | contig 18646 bp, 12 predicted proteins | sample 6weekpyrite_MG_FD_204943 | JGI IMG/M metagenome (GOLD analysis project Ga0316207, IMG submission 204943) | Microbial mat bacterial communities from mineral coupon in-situ incubated in ocean water Damariscotta River, Maine, United States -... | ecosystem: Environmental > Aquatic > Marine >...
TCAGAAAGCATTACTGAATACAGTGGGTCAAGAAGGTGCGCAGCCACTCTTAAAACGTTTTCGCAGAAAGAACTTTGTTGAGGCACCAAGTCCTGAATTCTCAAATCTCTCGCGATTACTACTCTCAGTTTGGGGTTTTCACTCGTAGTGAGTTTCTATTCAACTTACTACTAAAAAAGACGCCAAAGGGTTACGACATTTATTTTACAGATTTTTCATCCTTTAAAATCAAGTAGTTAGGAAAAAGGCATGAAAGTTTAACTTTCATGCCTTTCTTCTTCTACAGGCTCTCCGAACTCAAAAGCCGGATCAGGCAATATCTGAACGGAGTCATATGCCATTATCAATGTTTCTTGGTAATCCAGGTATGCGTCATCAGTATTATGGTGAAACATAGAAATTGTCATATCCTCATCTTCCATTCCGACAGATATAACCCTCTTAATAAATTCTTTAGCAACACCTGTATTAATACTTGGTTTTAGATAAAACCGACCATCAATGTGAATTTTACAGAAATATGGCTGCTTCCTTGAGACATCATCTGGAGTCTTGATAATGTTGACTATACTTTCAGCGTCTTGCCACATTTCTACATCATTGAGCCTATTTCTTATTTTCGTAAGTTCCTTGCTGTAATCATCAATATTCTCAAGATTACATTTCAAACAAGCGCCTGATGACAATAACTGCTCAATAACTTCATCCGGTTCATCAATATCAGAATATGGTTTTAACCAGATAGATATTTTCGATGTAATTTTGAATGGGTAATTTGTTAATTTTGTAGGCATTTCAATAATTTATTCATACTTGTAATCAATATTTACCCTTTATCATCATATCTATCAATGGCTTACAAGCAAGCCAAGTTGCTTCAACATAATCAAGAATTTCGGGCGATTGTGTTTTCTCACATCTTCGATAAGGAAAAATTGCACCTACCGCTACCTGGAGATTTGATCGTTTATTTGAAAGAGCATCATAGGTAGCCATTAACCATTGAGGTTGAGTTTTTACAGGTTGTTGCTTTGTGCGGGGGAATGCCGTTCGTAGATCGTATTCCACTCTGGCATCGATAATTGCCATGGAACGTTGAGAGGGATAGCGTCGTTGGACAACGTCTACCCAGGGTGCTGCCCCCTTTGCTTTACGTAAAGCTTTCGTGAGATTTTTATTTACCTGATACATCAGGTCTTCGAAGCCTTCAAAACCTAAATTTACGATGTTTTTGCGAAATTCAGGCTTGATGCTATGGGGAACGGTGACAATGACTAGAAGACGCTCTTGGCCAATCCCCATGGTCAAATGGGGAAATTTGGTGAAAGTTTCCGTATCTTTTGAACCTTTCAGTCTCAGAAAGTCCCAAACCGCCACACCATCTTTTCCCGTGATGGCCCCTCGGCCTGTCCCTTTGGGGTTCATTCCAAGTTGTTTGACCAGAGCTTTACGGCTTCGAAGATCTTCCATGGCCAGCTTAATCAGCCGTTTGGCTTCTGGATAGTTATAGGGATTATCTTCTGTAAATGGTATGCCTGAAAACACGGTTAAAGTCCCCTCATTTAAATAGCCATCGTTGGTAAGTTTGGCCTCTAAGATTTCCATATAACGGAGTGCTTTTATAGCCCAATCAGACTTATGAGTGTTCTGACTGAGCCAGATATAGATGTCAGACCAGGTTCGGAAAACAACATAGTCCGGTAATTTACGTGTAGGCTGTACAACATCAATGGCCAATACGAGTGCATCCTCGTAACCTCGTTTTTGTGCAGTATTATAATGTCGTCTCAGTTGGTCGGTCTTAAGTGGTGAAGAAATCTTACTTTCAATGAGTAAAGACCATGACTCATCATCAAAAATCCAGGCATCTGGCAAACCTCTCCGCTCTGACTCTTCCTCAGTAATTTCTATTTCACCCGGTAACTGCTGTTCGATAATTTTGATGTTTTTAGGAATAGGCTTTCGAGTAACCCATTTTACAAACTGTCTTAATAGCGTTATATCCTCTCCCAATACACTAACCAAGGCATGAGTAAGCCTATTTTCTGGCTGAGTATATTGATCAAATATGTTTCTCATTTTTATTATTTTCTTAATGGCGACATTTTAAAACCAATAGGTACCGGCTTAAACTCGCTTGTTGGATTTGATTTTCTTTTTTGTGATTTTCTCAACTCAAGAAAATCTATTTCTCCAATTACATAATAATCAGAAATGCCACCTTTGACTCGCACCAGATCTCTCATGTAGTCTTTTCGATATGGTGCTCTGATCCTGCTGTCACCATATTTACGATTATTAATTTGCAGAATAAATGCATTAACATCATGAGCAGCAGATTCTACTAAAGAACTAAATGTATTTAAGTCTTGATTCCATTCCAATACGAATAATGCATCCACATCACCCTGATAATACTCTCTATTACTAATATTGGTTAAATCACTGCAAATTAACACGCCAAAGTGCAAGTTGTTGTGTATAAATATTGGGAGTATTGATTGCGTACCAGTTGGAATATGCAATGGATTTGCATGGAGTCTTCTAAGCTCTTTCTTTTCTTCATGCGCAGGTTCTAGTTTTGGCTGAAGATATATAATCCCTGTTGAATATCCTGGCCAATTAGTAGCCATGGATATTAAACTATCATTTCTTAACCTTTTTAATTTTCGATGTTTATAATATTCAAGCCCCGCAATAAATGAAACTCGATTTCTAGATAATTTGTTAGCAATACTAATTGCCCACCTTCTAGGTATACTGCATTCAGGAAAGACAATATAATCAACATGCGTTTTTTCTGACAATATTTGATTTATTATCCTGACAAATCTTTTGTATCTATATAGTGATCTATCTGGCTTATCTTTTGCTGCTGACTCCCATTGATATTGACTTGTTTTAATATTAGTTAAAGCTACGTTGACTTTATTGAAGTCATCTCCTATCGAAACTATATATCTTCGATCAGCAATCTCATCTTTCGTTTGAAATACTCCGAATGGATCAGATGAAATAACTCTGGCTCCACGAAGTCCTAATATCGATCTTTTTAACGCAAACTGATCTTCAATTACTTTAGGCGCTATTAAACCTATTTCAGATAATGTTAACGGCCTGGTAGGGAAAGCAAGGGCTTTCCAGTAAGGTATATGTAACTCAGCAATTTTTCTAAAATATCTTATTGAGGAAATTCTTAGCAATTTCCTTACAGATAAATTAGATGGTACTTCTTCCTTATCAAAATCTACATTTTGTTCATAATACCAATAGTCTTTATATGGCCGCCTACCAAGATCTGACAGCAAAACATCATGGCTTAGTGATATTAGATTTTTACGAGTATATTTTATATCTTCATTAGAAAGAGAAGTTAGCACCTTTATAATTGAAGTGAATTTTCTAGAGAATTCAAATGAACGTACAGTTGAAGCCTGAATAGCCACTTGAAGAAATGTCCTGTAGAAGAATTTAATACATTCTTCATATTTTCTTTTACCGCTTGTGCTCGCAGTTGATGTCTTTTCTAATAATTCCAGCACCTCATCGAACTTCTCTAAGAATCTTTTTGAAAACTCAAAATCTCGACATGCTATACTTAGAGAGAATACACGATGAAGATATCTAGTAAACTCAAATATTCCGGTAGGAGTCAATAAATACCTGTCAACGAGCTCATAAAACTCATCTCTTACATCAACCCATGCATCTGGCTTTAAATCTCGCTCATAATTTTCAACATCACCAAGCAATAAAGAAAAACCCAAACGTTTAACAGATACCACATCAGCTTTTCTTAAAGCGTCTGCTGCTAATGATGCATCTGGTGTTGCTAATAACGCCTTAGCAGCCATATCAATATTTGTGTCAGGCAGCTCACTTAACATTCTATATTCGCTTGAGTGTAATCTTATTTGTTCGGCGATATGCTCAATCAAGTCGACACCATGAGAAGGCGATAAATCAAATATTTTTTGTTTGTCAGATGGAAATATCAATTCACAATCTTTTGCATATGTGAATTTTGCCTGAAGATAGGGACCACCATTTTCTTCGTTGACATATTTAATAGATTTACCTATCTTTAAAGAAAGCCACTTTAAAAAACTTTTACCTGTAGTTATTTCTTCATTTTTTTGTAGTACTAAAAATATATCATCAACATATCTTCCGTAATAAATCGGTGATAATTGGCTTTTGATTAAATAATCAAATTCGCACATCAAAACATTGGATATTATTTTCGATGCCGAAAGACCGACAGGCAATGCCCCTTCAGGGCGCGCACTGTAGTCTGGAGTACTTGTATACCAAGTATCTATCGCTCTCAATAGCTCTTCAGTAAATTGCTTTTGTTGCTGAATCAATGAAAGATCTAATTTACTTAAATACGATTTTCTAATAAGAAATTTTGGGGAAACATGATGATAAAATTGGCGAATATCCATTGTTATAGCCAATATTTCTTTCCCTTCTTTTAATGACTCCTTCATAGCCGTAAGGCCATTATCTCTCCACTTTCGATATGCCGGAAAATATGGCTGAAATAAATCTCTTGATTCAGTATTTATTGCCTGTTCAAATAAATGGGAACCCGATATCGGCCCAATACGCCTCAAGCGATTTGCATAAGAGACACTGGAATCTATTCGCGCATCATAAAGATGACCTACTTTTATCACCCATAGAGCTGAAATTATTTGGAAATTTATTGTAGGTGTTGATATTAGCCTAAAAGATGTGTCTACTCTCTTTTTCTTTGAAACTTTGAATCTATTTTTCCAGTCTTCGATTGGGTCTATCGCCCTATAGAACAACTCCTTTTCAGAATCCCAGCACGAGCAATTTAAAGATTTAGGGATATAAGTGTGCCCGCAAACTATATCCTTATTGCTTGACCAACTATTTTCATTATCTATAAGTATAGAATGTAATTGCCTTAAATTATTTTCTAAATTTTTTTCATATTCAGAATAATCTACAACATTTATAAAAGTGTTTTCCCGAAATGCTTCCACCTTCGCTTTTTTATAAGCCAAATACAAATCGGCTAAAGTTATATATTCTTCTTTTTTATTAGCCATATTTGCATACCATATTTATCTAATCATTCCGCAGATACTATTCACATAAAAAATCGATAATCATATATTTCATTCACGATATCTGGTGTCTGTTTGACAACATTTGCAAATACTTGTGAATAAACAAGTGTGACTGGAAGAGTCTTGTACAGTGTATTATTGTTCCAGTCCACTTTCGTCAATGTCAGAATACTTGAACAGGTATCGTGCCAGCCACCTTGTCCAGAAAAGCGACGTAACATAATTGGACCTGGAAGAGGTTTGAGCGGGGCTTCTTTAAAAACAGGTTGATTTGCACGTTGCTGATTAATACCCATCACACTTCCTTGCGTCCATAATAAGCATTCTGTCTCTGTTAATGGCTGATACAAACCACGATCTACAGGATATCCAGCTGGCTCAGGTCTTTGTCCTTTATAGCGCGGGCCATCAACTTTCAGTCCATACCAATTGGTATTCTTTATGATCTGTATAAGTTCGATCTCTGTTTTCCGGCCAAAGGCATCAAATGCACCTTGAATTTCATCTTCCGTAAAATGAGTAGCCTTGTGAACAAATATCTTCCTAGGCATTCTTCCATTATGGCTATTCTGATAAATATGCAGGCTCTTAGAAAGAACAGACTGCATCTCTTGATAGCTCAGATAAGGATTTCCTTTCCTGTCTGTTTCGAATTCTCGCGTATCATATGCAACGAACTCAAACCCGGTTCCATCCGGATCAAAGACCTGACTACAGCAGGTCGTATATTCATTACCTTCTTCATGTTTCTTTATTGCATAGCTAAGCCCAATATAAGCTTCATCCTTATCCCAGTCAGCAAGCTTCCAAGGGATACCACCTGCTTTAGCATACAAAGCTACGCTAATTCCCCACATAACCTGCGCGCGGCATTTACGCGTAAAGGTAATATCATTAATAATCTGGATCGGTAGATTAAGTGGGGCCACCTTGGCTTTAATACGATCATGTAAATTAAAGCCTTCATATTCGAAAGAATTTTTCCAACTACTGGGCAAATAGATAAAAAGAACATCAAACGAATGTTGCAGCCTGGTCAATCCAGCTATGGCCTGATATATACTTTCCGTGAGAGCAACACCGTTTCCAGATGCGGCCAGAGCATCGCAAGATTGCGGCATTTCACATCTAAGTGCGTCAGGTGCTGCGATAAGAGGGCTACGAAATATATTTTCAAAACCATCATAATTTACATAATAGTTTAATGCCTCCTGCGGAACAGCACTGTTTTGTAATTCAGAAACAATACCATCGAGCTTTTGCATATATGAGCTCGGGGCAAGATAAGCTAGTCGCACCTGTCCTGGAAACCCCAGACTAGCGCTATAAGGGCCGTGTTTCGAAAGACCACGAAGAGGATGGGTATCAGTCTGGTTTCCCTGAAACAATAGGCGTGGTTCTGGAAGAATCGAATGCGCGGGTAATATTGATGGATCATCAGCCATACGCACCTCCGCGACTATAGGCTGTTCGCGTTCCGACCTCGAAGATGCCGCTATATACTTCATCCTTAAAGCATGAGACTTTTATGTCTGCTCCAGCTCCAACGGCACCAAGCAGAATGCTTATCCATGCATCAAGAAGCTTATAAGATTTATTGTTGTATCGATATAAGCGACGTTTGCGCAGAAACTCTCTAGCATCCTGGCGCTTATCGAGTGGTTTAATCCATATATCAGGCCGCAGCATTACCCAAAGCATACCACCACGCTCTTCTAAGCGAATCGATACAGCTTCAGCCCATGTAACACCTGACAGTCCGGGAACGTTGCCTGTGATATATCCGGGCTTGCCCTTAAAATCTAATGCACTTCGCAGGGGTACAAATATTTTCTCGTCAATCGCATCGCTACGCACAACAATAAAATAAGTTCGGTTCCTTGAGCGACGAAGACTAAGGGGCTTTCCTTGAATAAGAGCCTTCGCAAGACCTTCTTCAAAAAACGATTTCACAAAGGTAGAATCCGCCACGCTTTGAGCTGTGTCGTTAAAATCATGGCGCTGGATTCTCTTGATTTCTTCCTTCGGAAGTATCTTAACTATCTCATTCTCATTGCCCCAAAATAAAACCTTATCTGTGTATGTAAGGACTGCATTCGGTCGCCCTTCAATTATTTTATCTTTTAGATCCTTAAACATCATAGGATTTGTTAATTCTACTGTTCCACAGGAGGTTGGCGCTTTTATTACGGGTAAAGCATTTGTACGCAGGATTGGATATTGCTTGCCAGGCGCGGGTAATGAGATAGAAGCCCCGCCGACACTAGCAGTCCTCACTTTGTCCTCTAATGCTTGAGGTTTATCTTTCAGTTGCCGCCATATCTTTGAAAGCATTTCATCAAAAGTTCCAGTTTCCACCAGATGAGCACGAATGCCTTTTTGACGTGCATAATTCATCAACTCTATAACACTATCTGAAACACCTTTAATTCTCGGAACTGTCCAGAATAAACCATGCGAAAAAGCATTGTTTTGATCTATGGCTTCCCGAAACATCGCTATGACATTTTTATCCCGCCCGCTATACCCAGAGACAATCAGTCCATACCGCGAGGCGGCAGCAAGAAAGCATTTCTGAATCTCACAATCATTACTAAGTAAATCTGCTTCAAGATTCTTAATGCTCTTATATCTGAAATCTCCATGGATTTTCGCATATATAGGAAAGCGCTCAGCATTGAGTGCAGCCAATGCAGCATATGAACCCTCTAGGTGAAATGGGCTAAGGTTCCTGCCACCAACCTCTGCATAAGCAGTTTCAAGAACATCATCGAAATTAGTAGTGAAGATAATTCTTGTCTGCTCCATCTCTAGCATTGCAGCAAGGGCGCGGTGTCCTATATTGAGGGAAACCTTTTCACTTGAAAGCTCATCCTGAATATAGCTTTGCTGAGCGTCATAATCATCGCCAAAGGTAAGTTCAAAATAGAAGGAATATTCTTCTGGACTCCATAATGCAGGAAACCCTTTACTATCCAAGTAGTCTTGTATTTTTTGTTTAATAGTATTGTTATTAATATCATGGGACTGTAAGTCCTGGTTTTCATGCAGACAGTAATAGCGTCGTTTCAAATCCCATATAATATCTGTTGCAGTAGGGAGGCCCGCAGTACGAGATGTACCTGCACCAAGAAACCACATAGTATGGGCTGCATTTTGAATGTAGTGCTGGATAAATTCCGTTTCTGTAATTTGCATATCCTTATTCAAGAATTAAACTCCCCCATGGTAATCCATTAATACATTCTGTTTCGCATTCATCAATAAATGTTTAAAAATGGCTTCAGTTTTTTCTTCTACCTCTTCAGGCCCAAAACTTTCAGGCAGTCCCGTTTTATCATCCCAGAGGTAGTCTTTAATTTTAATTTTGATCTCGTCACGCGTACCTTGTTTGGCAGAAAAATTTTGGATTCGCTTCACTTCTGCATTGAGTGTTTTGTAAAGTCCTTCCGCAACTTTCTTAATTCGGTCTACTTCAGATTTCTTAAGATTAGGTTTCAGTAATAGATCAAACAATGCCAGAGACTCTTCGGACAAACCTTCCTTCACAGCGCGTTGTTCTTCTTCGCTCAGTTCATCAACTAACTTTAGCAAGGCTTCAAAAGTATGTTCTATAGTGACACGGTCTTTTTCGTTGTTGTATTCATCAACGATTTCTTCATAGTGTTTTTGGAAGTCTGTCCTGGTCGGGTTTTGCATAAGCATTTTGAGAAGTTTCTTTTCAATAACGTCTTTCAAGCTTTGCACAGTAGTGTTCTTTGAAGATGAGCGCTCAAATTCTTTTCTCAAGCGTTCAAAATCTATTTTACTTATATCGTAAAGCTTGCTTGGTTCTTTAACACCATTTGTTGGCTCGATACTTTCTTCAATAATTTCGTGCAGCTCTCGCATAATGTCGGAAATATCTGCTTTCTCAACATCCTCTCGCAAGCTCTTATAGATAATATTGATTGCATCGTAGGATTGACGATAGTTGTTAATCCCCTTAATAGTCAGACAAGCTTTGAATTTTTTGAAAACTTCTCGACAGATAATTTCAAAACGCTTGCGGGTTTCATCATTCTGATTAACCACTTCTTTAGCATCGATAATGGCTTTGTTACGATCAAAGCCTGTTTTTTCTAGTACTTCTTCAAGTCTGAATTCTTTAGCGTTTAAAAATGCTTTTACTGCCTCAACAGCTTCTTCGAGATCTGCCAGTAATTCTTCTTCTGGTTTAACTGGATCAAGTTCTGGTGGTGGTTGGTCTCCGCCAGTATCTATGCCCGTATGACCAGCAAACGTAGCCAACGCCTTGCGTAGGTTTTTCAAAATGCCACAGTAATCTACGATAAGCCCATTATTCTTGCCTTCAGATACACGGTTGGCTCGGGCAATAGCCTGCATCAAGGTATGTGCCTTGAGTGGTTTATCGAGATATAAAGTCGACATGGTGGGCACATCAAAACCCGTCAACCACATGGCGCAGACTATGGCCACGCGGAAAGGATGTTCTTCTTTCTTGAAGGCACTTTCAATATCCAGGCGTTTGCCATCTGGAGTTTCAAAGCCCTCTTTGATCAACCTTCGGTGAGGGGTGATATCCAAATCCCATTTACGGAATTTGTCGACTTCACCTTGTTCTTCACTTACCACCACAGCCATGATGGTCGCACGCATCCAGTCAAGCTTGCGTTCCAACTCCATGATCGCTTGTTCGTCGGCAAGCTTGGTCAGCTCTTTTTCAAGCTCGGTGATTTTGGCTTTCCATTTATCGAGGATGATTTCCTGCATGCGCACGCAAGTAACCTTATCGATACAGACCAGCATGGCTTTGCCGTTCTCACCACCCACACTGTAATGCTCAACAAAGTCTTCGGCGATTTGCTCCAGGCGGCTTTGCGCGGTGATCAGGTGATAATCACGCTTTAACTCTCGTTCTAATCGCTCGGCTACATCCTGGTCTTCAATTTCGATCTCTTCCAGCTTGGCGGCAATCTTTTCATTAAGCTCATTGGTCGCAATGCCCAGTTTTTCTCCGCGCGCATCGTAATAAAGTGGCACGGTGGCTTTATCTTCCACTGCCCGCTGGAAGTCATAGGTCGAGATATACTCGCCAAATACACGGCGGGTGATCTCATCATCTTTGAACAGCGGTGTTCCGGTAAAGCCGATATAGCTGGCATTGGGTAATGCGTTACGCAAGTTTAGTGAAAGTCGTCCATATTGGGTACGATGTGCCTCATCGGTAATGACAATGATATCGTTACGATCCGAGTAAGGATCATCTGGATCAACATCTTTATTGAACTTCTGCACCAGCGTAAATACGTAAGCCTTGTGTTGATTAAGTAATTCTTTTAGATGATTACCTGATCCGGCACGACATGGGTCCTGATCATTATCAACAAGGCCGCAGCCTGCGAAGGTGTTATAGATTTGCTTGTCTAAATCCTCACGGTCAGTGCAGATCAAGAAGGTAAAATTACCACCGAGCTTGCGGTGAATTTTCCGTGAGAAAAAAACGATAGAATAGGATTTTCCTGAACCTTGTGTATGCCAGAATACCCCGAGCTTTCCTTGGCGCTCTTCACGATTTTTAACTGCCTCTATAGCACGGTTGACACCTATAAACTGATGGTTACGCGCAACGATTTTAACCAGCTTGCCCTTGCTCTCGTCAAACAGCGTGTAGTTTTCAAACAGGTCGAGAAAATCGCGCTTGTTACAAATACCTTTGAGCAAGGTCTCCATATCCACCACACCAGGATCATCTTCGGCAAGGCGTTTCCAGTCGTTGAAGTGTTCAAACTTACTGGAGATGGAACCAATCTTGGCATCCACGCCATTACCCAAAATCACAAAGGCATTATGATGAAACAGGTGGGGAATAGTATCTTTATAGTCAGATAGGTTTTGCTCATAAGCATGACGGATGTCTTTGTGAATAGTCTTACACTCGATGAACATCAAGGGAAGGCCATTTACAAAACCAACGATGTCAGCACGACGGCGGTAGATATCACCGCGCACCCATAACTCACGTACGCAAAGGAAGTGGTTGTTTTCGGGATTGTCAAAATCAAAAACTTTGAGGCGTTTTTTCTCCAGCTCACCCTTAGCATTACGGAACTGAACCAATACGCCGTTTTTTACGAGCTCGTATTGCTCATTGTTAATTTGCAGTGTGTTTTCTGTGACGGGCGCTTCGGTAATTTGACGTAAAGCATCCTGATATGCAGCGTTTGGCAGACCTGGATTAAACTTAACTAATGCTTCCCCCAAGTATCGTTCTAGTACAATTTCTTTATCGGATAACCTGCCGAGTGTACCTTCCTTGCCGAAAGTTTCATTGTTATAGGCAAAAACACTCTCCCAGCCGAGCTGCTCTTCTAGATAATCGGCGGTGGTTGCTTGTACTAGTGTATCTTCATTGAGTGGAGGATTCATACGGCAACCTCACCATTCATGAGTTTTGGAAGGAGTAGATCGCGAGCTTGAGTCAGATATGCGATTTCTTTTTGTAGATTTCTAATCTGATCATAAACAGGCAATAAAGTATCAATAAAAACATCCATCAAACTTGCTGGAGCGAAATTTATTTTGAGCCCACGGACCGTTTGTTGATTTATATTCGTTTGTGCAGCCCCTTGTGAGACTGCAATTAATTCCTTCCTTTTAAAATAAAAAAAGAGACTCGCATAGATATAGTGTGAGCGTTCATCTTTAGGAAGTAGTGCACAACAAGCCTGATTACTTGCTGCCGGAGATGCCAAAATCCCGGTTCTACCAATATTTGTTCCACCATACATAGAAACTAGCAAGGTATCTTCAGGAAATAGTTTCGCCGATGACTTTGATAATGCTTCATCAGTGATTTTTTCTTCTGTGGAAAATATAAAGCCTTCGTTAAGCTCCTGTGTTTTAACCCAGTTAATATCACCAGTATAGAAGTCCGGATTCTTTCTACTCGGCGTCCCCCCCGAGGTAGTATCGAAAAAATCAGCAATTACACCTTTATCCCATCCATCCGGCACGCCGTCGATCATTTTGATATGCTCATGGCCGGGGAAGCGGAAACAGACAAACCATTCTTTGTAAAGCTGCCGCGCAGATTCCTCCAACAACTCAATACGACGCCTACTGTTCTCTATAAGGTCGTCATAAGCTCCAATTACATCAACGATACGGTTCTGGCTACCTATATCAGGCATATTGACTTTGAAGCCTTTTAGCATCGTAAGATTTATGTTTGGCTGCGCCGCTTGTCCTCCTCCAATGCCTTGGCACATTGCAAACGTGCTGGGATTCTTAAAGTGGTAATAAATATAACGAGGGTTAGCTTCTTGCTTTTTTACCCTTACGATACCCACAGCTTGGTTGGTGTTTGCAGGAACATCCGAAGGCCGAACGAACCCGCATTTTCCAACATTCGCTCCAGCAATTGTGACAAGTACATCTTCGTGTTGAAGTTTTGAACGTTTTAGTTTTTCGTGGGTTTCTTCATTAATGAATGTAAAACCACCCCGATCAAGAGTTACATCTCCATTGAGAGCCTCAGCTTTAATAAAGTTTATGCCTTCATCAGTGAATGGCATTCCGTAAGTAGAAGGCGTAGTCCCTTTAGTTACTATTTCTGTTATTTCGTCAATGCTTTTGATGTTCCAATTCATATACCCAACTCCTCAAAATTCTTTTGGATTTGGGCAGCGAGCACGGCAGCTTCTTCATTCAAACCTTTTAGTTCAATATGGATGTCGCGCAGCGTTTCTTCAAAGTCGAAATCCTCGTCTTCTTCTTCGGGCGCAACACCAACATAATGTCCTGGCGATAAACTCCAACCGTTGGCTTTTATATCCTCAACATCAACAAGTTTAACCAATCCCTCCACGTTGCGAAGTTCTGCTTTGGGGAAACGCACTTGTAGCCAGTGCGCTTGTTTGTAGAAGTAGCGTATTTGTTTTAATTGTTCAACGGTTGCTTTCCGAAGCTCATCCAGCTCTTTGATGAGTTTATTTTGACCTTTTTCGCCGCTTTCCTTGGCCTGTTTTTCAATGAATTTATAGAGCTGGTCGATCTGTTTGATCAGATCGCGACTGGTTTCGGCGAGGGGCGATAAGCTTTCTGCCATGCTTAGCAGTCCAGCATTATCTTTTTTCACCTTGTTCCAGTTTTGACTTTGCGTTTTATTCGCGGTTTCAAACGCTTTGTTATCCTGACCTAACAGTGCAAAGGCATTTTTAGTTTCTTCATCGACTTCAGGTAATTTGCCAATCAAAGTATCCAGACTTGCAATGAATTCATCCATCGGCATTTTGCTGGCTTTGGCCTCCATGAGTGAGCGTTCAAGGTGGCTGGCGACCAGTTCTATAAAGCGTTCATTCTGTCCCCGGTAGAGCCAAACAATCGATGTCAGGTTGGCTAATTGTTCAGGCGAGAAGTCGTATATCTTACGTGTGACTTTGCGGTAGACATTACGAGCATCGAGCATCAGTACTTTGTTTTTCATCTCCGCAGGCTTGTTCTTGTTTAAGAACCACAGTTCGCACGGTACAGTTCGGGTGTAGAAGAAGTTAGAACGAATCGCCACCATTGCACCGACATGGCCGGACTCTACCAGCTTGCGGCGGACTTCAGCCTCTTGTCCTCCGGCACTAGATGCCTGTGAGGACATAACAAAACCTGCGCGTCCTTCATCATTCAAATAACTATAGAAGTAAGAAATCCAGAGATAGTTACCGTTGGAGACTGCACCTTTTTTATTGACGCTGGGCAAGCCAAAGGGTAGTCGTGGGTCGTTTTTAATTTTTTCCGCATCCACATCATCGACGTTGAATGGCGGGTTGGCCATGACGAAGTTGGCTTTGCCGAGGAAGTCGTGTGGGTCTTCGTAGTAGCTAATGGCTTTCTGGATTTTGCCTTCCAGGCCGTGGACGGCCAGGTTCATCTTGGCGAGGCGAATGGTCGTTGGGTTTTTCTCAGCGCCATAGAAAGTGGCAACATCCTGTGGGTTCTTATGCGTCTTTTCTATAAAGTGAGCACTTTGCACAAACATACCACCTGAGCCGCAAGCGGGATCGATGACTGAACCATGATCAGGCTCGATAAAATTAACGATCATTTGCACCAGTGAAACAGGCGTGAAGAATTCACCGCCATCATGGGCGCTTTGATTGGCAAATTGGGTAAGGAAGTATTCATAGATACGCCCAAAGATATCGCCCGTAACTTTTTTAAGGGCAGGATCGTTAAAGGTGCGTAAGAGATTGCCAAGAACATCATTATCCAGTTCTTGATATTCGCTTTTGGGTAATACGCCTTTGAGAGTTTCATAGTCATCTTCAACCGCTTCCATGGCATCAATCACAGCCTGCGCGCGATCGTCAGCATCGGTAAGATTGACTAGATAATCGAATTGGGCCTTTTCCTGGAGAAAGATTGCGCCTTTGCTGGAGAAGTCTTCCTTGGTCAGTGGGCGTGTTACCCCACCACGAGATGGCAGGGATGATTCGATTTCTGGTTTTACCGCAAGATAGCGGCTGTAGGCATGGCGAAGGAAGATCAGCCCCATGACAGGCATGAAATATTCATTACTAGCGTAGTTACTATTTGCACGCAGGTTATCTGCGCTGCCCCATAGGCGTTTTTCGATTGCTTCGATATTTTCTAACTGCGCCATTTAGTGGCTACCCCTGAATTATCTGTTTGTTTTCTAGACGCTTTTCCATAGCTCGATGTTTATATTACGTCGTTCAGTCCATGAGACGCTTATTTTTCTGATTTTTGGTTTTTGTCGTCGATCCACTCAAATAGATCGGATACCTGACAATTAAACAGCGTACAGAGCCTATTTAATACATCAAAATCGATTCTGGTGGCTGTTTCTTTATATAGCAGAGTGATGGAATTGCGATGGAGGCCGGTTTCCCTCGCCACATCAATGACTTTCATCTTGTGCTCGCCCATCACTCTCGAAAGATGGCACTTGATCATGTCAGAAAATCCTCATAGATGAATAAAATTCATAATAACTAAAAATAATGCTTGTGGGTATTTCTCCTTGTGCTTGAATGTCACCTTAGATGACATTAATTCACTTATGGAGGCAATTATGTCCAAACAGCAAAATAATTATGAATTCAAAGCAGTAGTTGATGGAGCTGAAGTAAAAACACTATCTGGTACTGCATTACCTAACTCAAAGCCAGCAATTGCACTAGTCCGCATATCCGAACTGGAAATGGAGCGCCAACAAAAGAGACTTGCTGAACGAATTGCACTTATTTTGATGGCTGAGCACGAAATACCAAGAAATAGCAGTTCAATCGCTGGTCGCATTTGTGGAAGTGTTGCAAAGACGAATGAGAAGGAAGTGGCTAACTGGGTCTTACGTGAAACAGCCAATATCGAGGAAATTCAAGATCTTTATGAGAAGGAGTTGATTCAAGAACTTTCTCGAAAACTTTGGAACATCCTCGAGGAGATTCGTCATGGTTACTGTTAATCAGACTCGAGAGAGATTAGAGCATCGGCCTTATTACTTTTCTCATGGAGTCAGAGTAATTATTGAGGATTCATTAGAGAAGTTCGAGAAACAGTGCCCCGATATTGGCGATTATCAAACTTCTGTTGTTTTTTACTGGCGTTGCCATCGTATATCGATGGCAGCAGCAGAAAAAGTATTACTGGGATGCGATTCACTACCTGATGGCTTTGGAATGGCCATCAAGAAACGAAAGAACAGCATTCACTAATGTCTCGGCAACTAGCTTGGTGATTATTTTGGGTAATCAGATACGTCTAACGGACCGTGAAATCAGGCAGATAGCGTTTCTATGTAATAGGAAAAAAGGGCATATACAGAGCATATATCTAAAAGATCAGCTTATTTGCTTATTGGAAGAGTCGCTATCTGCAATTTCTGATACTGACGACACTGAAAATGCATTGAAGGCAATCTACTTAATCCACTGGTTAGAACAATTATCAGCGAAATAAGCCAAAAATAATTTTTTAAGATTATTAAAAACATATTTATGTAGCTGATTTTATTAGATAAATCGAATTTCGTTACATGGTTGTGGGTACGGCTAGTTCAGGTAGGATTTTTACAATACTGGAAATAAACAAGATATGAATAAACAAAGTGAACAAATGAAGACATTAGATCAGGACCTAGTTCCTGAGTCTTCATCATATCTTGATGAAAGAAAAGAAGTTCCAGAAGAAATATTTGATATTGCAAGACTGCTTGCTCGTGTTGCAGTTGATAATTATTTCAGTGAAATAAAAAAACGTACTATCTCGTAAATCTTAATATTAGGAGAAACATTATGGTCACAGCAGTCACATATGCAAGATACTCTAGCAATCTTCAGAATGAGACATCTATCGAAGATCAACAAAGAATATGCAATCAATATGCAGAAAGTAACAATATATCTATATTCAAAGAATATACGGATATTGCAATAACTGGTGATGATTCATTTAGACCAGGTTATCAACAATTACTTAGTGATGCTAAAAATCATCACTTTGATCTAATTATTGTTGATGACTTATCACGTTTAACACGTGGCACTGAACATGACGCATTACATGAGAAATTTAATTACTATGGCGTGCGCTTGATAGCTGTCTCTGATGGAATCGATTCCATTTCTGAAGGCGCTAAGTTACAAATTGGCGTAAAAGGACTTATGAATAACATGTTTTTAAATGACTTAAAGAAACGTGTTCATCGTGGTCAAATGGGAAAAGCCTTGAAAGGCTTCAATGCTGGAGGGAAAAGTTACGGTTATGATCATAAGCCAATATTTCATCCCACTAAAAAAGATATATATGGACGCCCAGATATCGATCATGTTGAAAGAGTAATAAATAAAGAACAAGCAGCTATTGTTCTTGAAATTTTTGAACGAGTTGCTGAAGGTGATACATATAGCAATATTGTTAAAGACTTGAATGAACGTAAAATTACTACCTTGAACAATGGAACATGGACTACCTCTACAATATGTGGCAATAGTAGCTATCCTCATTCAGGAATCCTAAATAACCCGATTTACATTGGAAAGTATTACTGGAATAGATCAGAAAAAATTAAAAATCCAGACACTGGCAAGAAAAACAACCGCTTAAAAGATGAAAGCGAATGGGTAAAAGTAGATATGCCAGAACTTAGGATTGTTTCTGATACATTGTGGAGCAAAGTCAAAGAACGACAGGAATCAAGAAAGAAAAAAACAAAAGAAAAACAATCCAAAACACATAAAAACGCACGAACTGGGGCAACCCCTAAATTTTTATTGTCTGGAATACTAAAATGCGAAGAGTGCGGAGGCTCAATGGTTGTACATAAACCAGGTCATTTTTGTTGTACAAATGCATATCGAAGAGGCCCAGGTATATGCAAAAACAAAAACCATATAAATATAGAATTAGTTGAACGTGAATTTTTAGCTTCAATAAAAAATGATTTATTCAAACCGCAAGCAATCGAAGTTTTCACTGAACAAGTCAACTCGCTGATAAAGCAAAGGAAAAAGGAGTATTCTCCAAAGATCACTCGAATTAACCGGGAATTGACCGACGTGAATAAGCGACTTGATAACCTTATGGATATTCTCGAAGTAAGAGGCGAACTCCCTGACTCTGTCTTGGATAAAATTCGCACATATGAAAAGCAAAAGAAACTACTAACAACTCAACTTGATGAACAATCTGAATTAGTTAAAGATATTCTTCCATTTTTACCTAATGCAGTAGATCGATATAAAAAATTAGTAGCAGAACTACCTAAATCATGTGCGAGTGGCTATATTGCACCTTTAAGAGAAAAAGTTAGCTCCCTCCTTGGAGGTGAGGTAATTCTTCGAAAAAAGCGTGATTATTGGATAGGCGCCTACCGAGGAGCCTATTCTGGGCTCCTGCGGCTAGGTGCAACAAAAAGTGAAATAAGTGACGAGACCCTTATTGGCGTCTTTTTTTATGTTTAGTTAATGGTAAACCGCGCTAATAATATGGTTAATAAATAATATAACGCGTCGATAGCTAGACTGATGAGTATGTCAAAAATAAAAGTCTGGAAATAGGGCCGCAAGCTATGAAGTTGTTTGATATAAATAAATATTTGAAACCGACAATCCGTAACAAGATGTTGGCGATAGTTTTAATATTGAGCACGATTATTATTTTTGTAATTAGTAATTTATTGTTTAATGGATATTTGGCAAGAAATGCAACAAATGACACCCTTAAAAATTTTCAGCCTCAACTTGAATTGACGCAAAAAATCGAAGTGTCACTAGAGCGGGCTTATGCTGACTTTGGTTTTTTTATAGTAAGTAAAGATAAAGCCTATCTGGAAAGTTACCAGAATAATATCAAAACAGCATCTCAGAATGTAATGTTATTAGAAGAGACGGCTTCAGAAGAGGAAAGAGCAGAAATATCTCATATCCTGATAGATATTAAAATTCTATCCGATGTATTCCAACGCATAATCAAGTTGCAAGATGATGTAATCAAGAACAAGCCAGCATTTAATAAAGCTAATT
>Ga0316207_10002514_pt1 | contig 18642 bp, 17 predicted proteins | sample 6weekpyrite_MG_FD_204943 | JGI IMG/M metagenome (GOLD analysis project Ga0316207, IMG submission 204943) | Microbial mat bacterial communities from mineral coupon in-situ incubated in ocean water Damariscotta River, Maine, United States -... | ecosystem: Environmental > Aquatic > Marine >...
GCTGGTCTGGTGAGCCTTCAGGTTTTTTTCTTTAATATATTTTTGTCGCTGCCGGTTGCCGATATACCATTTAATCAGCTGGAACAGGGTGGACTGTTTTATTTTACGCAGTCCTCTTCTTTTTTGGACTCTAGCAATGCGCGTTTGTGATGTGGCATAAGCGCGGGCATCACGCATCAGAAAAATAGTTTCAATATTGATGTTGTCGTCATTGGTAATCTGTTTTAAATGACGGAAACCTTTTGATGTATCGACAGCAAGAATGTCATCACCGTAAACCTCATTAAAGGTCTGCAGCACGATTTGATATTTCTCATTAATATTGTCGTACTTGTTTTCTGTCATTGCCAACGCAGAGTTTTCGGCAATTTTCTTAAGTGCAGCTCCCCAGACATTACAATCTCGAGCTTTAGCGCCACAACTACAGACAGCTTCCGCATCATTGAGCCATCGTGATGGATCTTCTCTCAATACCTGGAAAACTTCGCCAAGCGAAATCAGGTTGTCATGGCCGGCCAGGACCATGGAAAGCACGGTAGAGCCCGAATGAGAGAGGCTATTAACAAGTACAAGATTCTGCATAAACGTCGATAGGATCAATATTTGTAAAGCCTCGCAGGGTACGGGATGGCTGAAACCTTGTCAATCTAAGTGGTTAGTTCAACATTTGTGCAATGACGAGCTGTAATGAAAGCAGCGTTAGCTGTAAGAATTAGCCATTGTCGCTACGATAAACAATGATAAAATGCTCGAAACTTATAACAAGGTAGTCTCGATGTCTGTCAATATTCCTGATTTTACCAGAGCACGTGTACTGGTTGCTGGCGATGTAATGCTGGATCGCTACTGGAGTGGTAATACGGGGCGTATTTCTCCAGAGGCCCCGGTGCCTGTTGTTAATGTTAGCGAGTGTGTTGACAGGGCGGGTGGCGCAGCTAATGTCGCACTTAATATTGCATCGCTGGGCGCATCGGTCACTCTAGCCGGTGTTGTTGGTGATGATGAGGCGGCAACGATTTTATCGCAGCTGATGGATGAGAAGATAATCAGTCAGCAGTTTTTATCGCAAGCTGGCTATAAGACCATTACCAAGCTGCGTGTACTAAGTCGTCATCAGCAGTTAATTCGACTGGATTTTGAAGATAGTTCAGCTGAGTTCGATGTAGAGAAATTTCATTCGTTAATTCTTTCAAATATTTCAGATTTCGACGTGCTTGTTTTATCTGATTACAACAAGGGCAGTTTGCAGGGTGCAAAGCGCCTTATCGAGGCAGCAAAGAATGCTGGTGTAAAAGTGCTGGTTGATCCTAAAGGCCAGGATTTTGATAAATATCGGGGTGCGAGTCTGATAACGCCGAACCTGGTCGAGTTTGAGTCTATCGTAGGTCAATGCGTGGATGATGAGCATTTGTACCAACAGGCAGAAGAGTTGCGTCAGTCACTTGAGCTTGATGCGATGCTGGTGACGCGTAGTGAACGGGGTATGACCCTGGTAGAAAAGTCTTCTCAGCCTGTGACTATTGCGACAAAAGCACGAGAAGTTTTTGATGTTACCGGTGCAGGCGATACGGTTATCGGTGTGCTTGCGGCTGCGATTGCCGCTGGAACCGATCTGCAGTCTGCGGTTATTCTGTCGAATATGGCTGCTGGTATTGTTGTCGGCCGACTCGGTGCTGCCTGTGTGAATTCAGATGAGCTTAAACAGGCAACCAGTGACGCATTTCATCTCGATTATCATCAAAAAATAGTCTCTGTTGAAACGCTTAAACGGGAAATAGAGTTTGCACGACAGTCAGGTCAGAAAATAGTTATGACCAATGGCTGCTTTGATATTTTACATGCTGGACACGTACAATATTTATCTGAAGCTGTTGCCTGTGGTGATCGTTTAATAGTCGCGGTGAATGACGATAACTCTGTTAAACGTTTAAAAGGTGAGAGCAGGCCGATTAATTCACTAGAAAAGCGCATGGAAGTTTTAGCGGCGCTGGGTTCGGTTGACTGGGTCATTTCATTTTCTGAAGATACGCCAGAAAAATTAATTTGTGATGTCTTACCAGATTTACTGGTCAAGGGTGGAGACTACCAGCCTGATGAAATTGCCGGTGCAGTATGTGTGAAAAAGAATGGTGGTGCTGTAGAAGTGTTATCACTAAGGGATGGATGTTCAACCACTGAGATTATCGAGAGCGCCAGAACGCCAGTCAAAAACTAGTCGGGCATTTTGACCAGTTGATGGGTTATTGATTTTAGTTTTTCAAATTCAAAGGGTTTAGAAAAATAATATCCCTGGGCGTAATCAATGTTAAGATCTTTTAATATTTCAAAAGTCTCCTTGTCTTCAACAAATTCAGCAATCGTCTTTAATGACATAACATGACCGACATCATTAATCGATTTAACCATAGATCGATCAATTTCATCATGCTTCATATCTTTTACAAAAGCACCATCTATTTTAAGAAAGTCGACATCCAGGTTTTTTAAATAAGTGAAGGAAGATAATCCGCTACCGAAGTCATCGAGTGAGAATTTACATCCTAGTTTTCTTAGTACTGAAATAAATGAGGTAACGTGGGCAAGGTTACTAATAGCGGCTGTTTCAGTAATTTCAAAACAGAATAGTTTTGGATCAACAGCTTTTGACTGCAATTGATCAATGACAAAACTCAAAAAAGTGTCATCACTTAACGATGTGCCAGAAAGATTAATTGCAACCATACTACCCTGGGCTAAGGGATGACTACTCAGTTGGCGGATAACATTTTTAATAATCCAGCGATCAATGTCGGGCATAAGGTTGTAGCGCTCCGCTGCAGGTATGAAAGACATGGCTGATAATATCTGGTTATTTGTGTCACGAAGCCGGATTAATATTTCATAATGATGCGGGTGATCATGTGAGTCGGAACAGTTAACAATGGGCTGGCAATATAGGACAAGCCTGTTATTTTCTAAGGCTGCCTGTATGGTGGAAACTCTCTCCATTTCACCATGACGTTGAGTTAATTCTTCATCATCTGGTTTGTAGATATGAATTCGGTTTCTACCAGTATCTTTGGCGGCATAACAGGCAACATCCGCTGCAGTCATCAGTGTCGATATAGTATCATTAGATTCTGAACTAAAATGAACCAGGCCAATACTGGTGCCTGTTGTAAATGTTTTATCATGCCACATAAAACGGTACTGGCTCATTTCGTGAAGAATGTTCTTGGCAATTGTTTCTGCTCGGTTAGGTGGGCAGTTTGCCAGTAAAATACCGAATTCATCACCACCAAGGCGGGCAAGAGTATCATTGTCGCGAATATGATTTAAAAATCTTGTCGCCAGTTGTTTCAACATTTCATCACCGGCAACATGACCGCAAGTATCATTGACGACTTTAAACTGATCAAGATCCAGATAAAGCAGGGTATGATGTTGTAGATTATCCTGATTTTTTTCGAGTAATTTACTTAGCCTGTTTTCAAATTCAAGTCTGTTTATGAGCCCGGTTAACGAATCATGTGTCGCCTGCCAGTTTAACTGATCTGCCATGATTCTAGCTTTACTTACGTCATGGAATACCAGAATAACACCTAGAATATTCCCGCTTTTGTCTTTAATAGGGGCAGCAGAATCTTCAATTGAATAGCGTTTACCATCCCTGCTAATTAAGGTGGTATCATTGGACAGTTCGATAATTTTATTTTCTTCGAGAACTTTAGTGACAGGGTTCTCGATAGGTTTATCTGTTTTGCTGTTGATGATGAAAAAAACTTCTGGCAGGCTTTTGTTTAAAGCTTCATCAGTAGACCAGCCAGTTAGTTGTTCAGCAACAGGGTTAAGGTACTGAACTCTGCCATTTTCATCCGTTGTTATAACAGCATCAGCAATTGATTCTAGAGTGACCTGGGCTTTTTCTTTAGCCGACATCAGTTCAAATTCGTATTTCTTCCGTTCACTGATATCACGTAGTATTCCGATAAAGCCAAGTACTTTTCCATTGTTATCTTTAACTCGACTTGCAAGTAGTTCACCGGTAAATTCACTGCCGTCTTCACGAACAAAAACGGCTTCGTAACTGTCGTTTCTGTCTTTTGCATCACTGGCAAACCTTAAACTCCCTTGGTAGTGGTAAACAGTTTTATCTTTGTAAAGGAAATCAAGTTTCTTATTAGTATAAAACTCTTCAGGGTAGCCAAACATCTTAACGATGCCAGGATTGACGCTAACACAGATCCTGTCTACATCAACAAAAATGACGCCGTCTGCTATTGAATTAAAGATGGACTCAAATTCGGCTGTTTTAGTCTCTAATGCAATGGATGAGTCAGATAACTGTTTGATTCTTTCCTGTATGGCGTTAGACATGCTGTTAAAGTCATTGGCAAGAACGCCTATTTCATCGTTGCTGTTGACTGGGATTTTTACATCGTAATCTCCAGCAGAAATTTTTTGCGCACTATCTATAAGCACAGAGATATGGCGAGTCAGAAAATAGCTGGTAATACCTAATAAAATAATAGTAAGCAGTATTTCAGCAATTGCGATTAATATGCTTTGCTCAAGTAACTCACTTTTTGATTGATAGAGTGAATTGATGGACAGACCATATTTTAGCTGACCAATATCTTCACCTGCTAGTGTTAAAGGGGCAGTAACTTCAGTGGAGTGGGTGTTGTCTATATCGTCATTAAATGCTTCAGCAAATAAAACCCCCTGGTTATCAAAGACTTTAATTTGAGTAAACTCACTACCATTTGCGTTAACTAGTTTATCTAACAGTTCAAATAGTGTCGCATAATCTCTTTCAAAAAAGGAAATGCTTAAAGCAGAGTCAAGTAGTGGGGTGACAGATTCAGTCCTAATTTTTGACTGATCTTCGATTGTTGAGTTAATAATACGCAGGCTGTTGCCAAGCAAAATGCTCAGCATAACAACCTCAACCAGTACGCTGGCTAATACCAGTTTCAGTCTGACTGAACGAGATATAAACTTAAAAGACATTTAGATTATTTGAATACAGATGCATAGGGGTCAAGAGACTTCATTTCCTTGTCTGTAATCGTTTTGAATCCCTTAAAAAGATAGTTTTTACCTGCAATTGATTGATTGAATGAAAGGAATAATTTAATTAAGTCTTTAATTAAGCCTTTTTTCAATCCAGGTCTGGCCATAATTATAAAACCAGTGGTCTTATCAGTCATACCAAGCATTCGTAGCTGTTTTTTGTGCTTTGGATGAAGTTTCTTCCAGAGTTTAATACCGGTTACTGCAGCCTCAGTATCACCATTTACAACGTTAAACATTGCATTACTATGAGTTTTTGCTGGTGTGATGGTTAAATTCTGATGATTGATTAGACCCACGTCCTTCAGCTGTTTTAATGCGATCTGATGCAGAATGGTTTTTTCCGGTGCAATTGAAATTTTTTTATTTTCCAAATCTTTTATCGTCTTAAAATTAGACTCATTTCTGACTAGATAGACTCCGCGTATATTATGGGATGTCATGACGACACGCTGGTAGTTATATTTATTTTCAAGGTGCCTTGCTATATGAGGAGGGCTGTAAATGATGTCGTATTTATTGCTAAGCAAGTTCTTGTAATAAGCAGGGAAACCTTTAGCGGTTACCATGGTGAGATTATGGTCAGAGTTTTTTTCGATGTGTTTCTTAATGTTTTTATGGTGAGTAATTAATTTGCTGGTACTGGCATAGGGGAAAATTCCCATAACGACGGAATCGTTATTAGCTGCTACATTAGAAAATACAAATGTGCTTATTAATGAAACGAGTGCAAGTAGACTTCTCATCCCTAAATCCTCTATTAATATTCTATTTATATTAATAGAACAAGGACATGATTAGGTCAAAACTTTGTAAACACTGTTTATATTCAAGACATAACTCTGTCTACCATATGAATAACATCATCTTTCTGGATAAAATCCATCACATCATCGCGCCGAACTCGGCGTCCCCAACGAACCTGCTCAACTGTTTTGTGATAAGTGTCACTCAAAGCTTTAGGGTACATATTGACGGTATTATCGATATTGGAATATGGGCCGGTTCGAAATGGATTAGAGTTTGCGTACAGGCCAATGACTTTTGCACCGACTGCGTTTGCAATATGCGCAGGGCCTGTGTCAGGTGCGATGACAAGGGTAGCGAGATCAAGTAATGCGGCTAATTGTTTTAATGTGGTCTGACCGGTCAGTATGATCGGTTTATTGATGCTCTCATCTGCAATTTCCTGGCTTAGTGCTATTTCGCTTTTTGATGGACCACCACTGAGAACGGTCTGCAGGCTATACTGTTCATAGAGATAGTCGATGATCGTTGCATAGTGATCTGCGCCCCAGTTCCTTACAGTATTACTAGCACTCGGGTTAATGACGACAAATTTTTCAGTCGATACTTTTTGCTCGATAAAAAGTTTGTCTGAATCGGCAATAGGTATGTTCCATTCAATCGTGTTTGTTTCTAAACCAAGAACTTTTATAAATTCGAGAAAACTATCGAGTACATGTTGCTTTTCAACATGAGGGATTTTGTAATTAGTAAAAAGCCATTGCAAGTTACGTGCGCGTTTAAAATCAAAACCGACGCGATAATTTGCATGTATATGACGACTGGCAAGGCTTGCTCTTAATGAAATCTGCATTTGCAACAGTACATCAAACTGTCGATTAGCAAGGCTGGCTTTAAGTTTTTTGTTAGCCTGTTTGTCAGACTTGTCATAAATGATGAATTCAACGTCAGCTATATCATGAACCAGCTGGTGTTCTAGTTTGCCAATTACCCAGGTGATTTTGCAGTCTGGCCATTGATTTCGTATACAGTTTAAGCTGGGTAACACATGGGTGACATCGCCAATGGCAGATAAACGTAGAATGCAAAGGCTGGTAGGGGGAGATGAAAAAGACAGCATAATCAGGTAATTATTATTAAGCCCGGTACAGTTTGAAAAATTTCATGTATATTAACACACAGCAGGGGCTGGTGTGTCAAAGCCCCGGTGTGTCAAAGTCTGTTTAAAAAAATAATAGCACACATTAAGAGACGGCAATGAAATATAAGGTCTGGAGAAAGGCAAAGACAGTTATAAAACCTAAGAAGCATCACTTTGAAGCGATTGCTGTTATCGCTTTTGTGAGTTTGCTGATAGCGGCAGTTATTGTTGCTGTCAGGTTAGGATACCTTTATTCGGGTACAATCTATTCGGGTTTAACCGAACCTTACCTGCAATCCCTGGGTAGTGATCAAGTCACCTTTCGGTGGCAGAGTGAACAACCAGTGACAGGGCAAGTTAAAATTAGTCTGTCAGGTCAACATATACAAACAGTGCCTGAACAACGGCCAGCTTCTGCTCATGAAATAACAGTGATAAATTTACAGCCATCAACTCGCTATCAATATACGCTCTATCACGATGGAGTTGTCTTCCGAGATGGCGAATCATACTGGTTTGAAACTGCTCCTGAAATAGCGAGTGATACACCGGTGAGGGTATGGTTATTAGGTGATCCGGGGCGCCAAGGTGCTGTTATTGATTCAGTTAAAACATCGATGTTTAACTGGATAGAAAATAATCAAACAGCTCGTCTGAAAAATATCGATCTGATGATAAGTACTGGTGATAATGCCTACGAAAATGGCACGAAAGAAGAGTTTCAGGAAAACTTTTTTTCTGTGCATCAGTCGCTAATAAAAAATGTTGGTTTCTGGCCAGTGTATGGTAATCATGATGCAAGAGGCTGGTCATTTTTTAAATTATTTACACTGCCAGAAAATGCTGAATTAGGTGGTGTGGCTTCGAATACAGAGCGTTATTATTCAGTTGATTACGCTAACATTCATTTCATTTTTCTCGATAGTAATGAAGCTGCGTACCACGAAGATGATGAAATGCTTCACTGGTTAAAGCAAGATTTACAACAGACTCAACAAAAGTGGTTGATTGTGTTTATGCATCACCCCGCCTACTCAAGAGGTTCGCATAATTCTAACGATCCACGCGATAGTGGTAACCGAATGTTTAATATGCGTAAGCGTGTGGTACCTGTACTGGAAAATGCAGGTGTTGATCTGGTTGTTGCTGGGCACAGCCATTCTTATGAGAGAAGTTATTTGATTGATTGTCACTATGGGCTGACATCTGACTTTAAACCTTCGTCAATTCTACAGTCAGGTAATAATTTTGTTAAGCTGGCCCAACGATCTTCTCATTCAGGTGTTGTGTATCTCGTGCTGGGTTCGTCTGCTGATGTGGTTAATGGCCGGCTAGATCACCCAGCAATGGCTGTGTCTAAAGCAGAAGCAGGTTCAATGCTGATTGATGTGGATGGTGATAAATTACAGGCGAGATTTATTAACAACCGCACTGAAGTAGCTGACCAGTTTGTGATTAACAAATCACAACGGTATGATGCGCAGTTGGAAAATACTGAGAAAACAAAAAGGTCCTGTTACTAAATGGTCGCTAGTAAAACTGCCAGGCTGGGGAAGCGATGGGTATTATTTAATCCTTCATTGATGCCTATACCGAAAGTAGATTATTTTGACTGTCAGTTACTTGAACAGCAGGGCGTGGTACGTGGTCATGCCACAGGACGAGGTGATACCTGTTTTTATGACGTCGGCAATTCTCGCTGGGCATTACGTCATTATTTACGTGGTGGTCTGATTGCGAAGTTTTTAAGAGATCAATATTTGGGTGTAAGAATTGCACGCTCACGCGCATGGAAAGAGTGGTCCTTGTTACAACAAATGACAGATAAAGGCTTGCCTGTGCCCGTACCCGTTGCGGCCAGTGTGATTAAGAAGGGTCTGTTTTATCAGGCTGATCTGGTGACGGAGTTTATTCATGATACACAAACCCTGGCTGATTTACTGGAAACCACTGCGTTAGATAATGAAATGTGGATGAACATTGGCGTCTGTATTCGTCGCTTTCATCAACAGTCGGTTTATCATTCTGATCTTAATGCAAAAAACATTCTGATCGACAAAGAGAATAAAATATATTTAATTGATTTTGATCAGTGTGGTTTTAGGCAAGGCTCAGCCTGGAAGCAGAAAAATATGGACAGATTAAAACGGTCACTGAACAAGTTTGTGTCAAAATTTCAAGGCTTTAATTTTTCTGAAGAAAACTGGCAGCAATTAATGCGCGGCTATCAGTCTTCTAAAACTTGAGTTAGTTTATCTAAATAGCGTTCGGCAATATCTTTGTTCTCGATAATTAATGCATGAGCATTATTGCCCAGAGATTCTCGTCTTTTTTTATCAATAACTAACTGATTAATGCAGTTAATTGCAGTTTCATCATTATCAGCTTGTAATGCGGCTTTCTGTTGTAAGAATAGGCGTGATTCAGCTTCAAAGTTATGCATTGAAGGGCCAAATACTATAGCCCTGGAAAAATTAGCAGGTTCAAGAATGTTATGTCCGCCCTTGTTTACAAATGAGCCGCCCATAATGACAAACTCGGCATGGCTGAAAAGTGAATGCATTTCACCCAGGGTATCGGCAAGATAGATGGAAGTGTCTTCTGTGATTGGCTGGTTTAAACTTCTGACTTTTATAGTCTCATTAAATGGCTTTAACTCATCGAGTATCTGATCTTTTCTTTCCGGGTGGCGAGGTGCTATCACCAATAATAAATCATCGTGTTCGGACTTGTTCCAGAGCTCAACGATTTTCTTTTCTTCATGATCGCGTGTAGACGCCGCAACAACATATGGCCTGTTAATAATATTATCAGTAGTACTAGAAGAAAATCGGGCAGAAAATTTTATATTGCCAATAACTTCGGTCTGTGAAGTTCTCGCACCAAGTTGCTCAAATGCGTTTTTGTCTTCTTCAGAGCGACAATAGATATGGTCAACATGTTGTAGCGCATGAAAAAAGATGCGTTTAAACCAGGAGGTTGATTCTGTGGTTCGGGAAGACAGGCGGCCGTTGATGATGGTGACAGGAATAAAGCTATTGGCGCTGATTTCGTAAAGATTGGGCCAGATTTCAGTTTCCATAATTATCAGGGAGTCGGGATTCATTGCATCAATAAAACGTTTAATGTTGCTGCGGTAATCGAGTGGTAAGTAGCAATGGGTAACAAACGGCAGCTTATTCTCACATGTTCTGGCGCCGGTAATCGTTGCAGTTGTGACCAGAAAATGATGGTCAGGATATTTTTTATGGTAGGCGTGAATCAGCGGGATTAAGGTCATGACTTCACCAACCGATGCACAATGAAACCAGGTGTCATGATTTGATGATGGTAGTTTTAATGCAAAAAATCGTTGCCACAGGTAACGAGGATCTTTGTGCTGAAAATAATGTCGAAGTGTCAGCCAGATAAAGACAGGTGTTAGTAGAATGAGAATGAGCTGATAACGTATGTTCATTATTGTTATTAGTAAACCGCTTCTTCGCCTTCGGGGCGGGTTTTATAGCGCTTATGAACCCAGAGGTACTGCTCTGGATTTTCTCTTACCAGTGCTTCATTAATCGCGTTGATACGTGCAGCGTCAGCTTGCAGGTCTTCGGTTGGGAAATTTTCGACAGCGGGCTGAATGTGTAATTCATAAATCAGTTTGCCACTTGCAGGGTCTTTGTGACGTTGTATCCAGTAGGGGACCAGTGCGGCATTTGTCGCTTTTGCAAGCCGAGATGGTGCTGTGATAGCGGTGGCTAGTTTATTAAAGAAAGGTGCAAATACCATGTCTTTGCCGCGTAGATTCTGGTCGGGCGCATACCAGACTATATGGTTTTTCTTTAGTGCTGAAATAATACGCCGCGGACTGTCGTTGCTAATTATTTTAGTTAAATGCGCATCGCGCTTTTTATACATAAAATAATCGAATAGTTTATTCTTGGCAGGTTTATACACGGCCTCGAGTGGTACGCTATCGCAAAGAATATGTCCGCCGACTTCAAGGCAGGTAAAGTGCGAGGTTAGCAGAATCACACCGTTATTTTTTTCGAGTGCAGAGTGTAGATGCTCAAAACCATTGATACGAGAAATCTTGATTAGCTTTTTCTGTCGCCACCAGGCCATTCCAACTTCTAGTGTGCCGATGCCGAGTTGTTTAAAGTTTTCACGACAGAGTTGTTGAATCTCTGTTTCAGATTTTTCTGGAAAGGCGATGGCTAAATTAATACAGGCAACCTTAACCCTGTCGGCGCGAAGGTAATAAAACAGCATACCGATGCCAGAACCAATTTTTTCTATCCAAATCATCGGTAGCATTACAATAATGCGCAACAGGCCAAGAAAAATCCAGGTTGGCCAGAAGAGTGGATTGATAACTAGTTTAAAAAGAGAAGTGTTTTTCAATTTGTTTGGTAAATTTTTCGGCAATTAATTAGGCGGCAGAAGTTAAAAGTTTATTTTAACAGGCCTGAGACAAATTTAAATTGCGGGTGACGTGCATCGCGCAGCCATTCAAACATGACAGACTCATGGTTGATAATAATAACTCCCGCTTGTTGTAGTCGTTGTAATGCATTTTTTTTGTGTTCGGGGTTGCGTGAGCAAACTGCATCATCCACAACAAAAACTTCAAAACCGCTGTCGATGGCATCTAATGCCGTCTGCAGTACACAGACATGTGCTTCAATACCGCAGATGACCAGTTGTGGGCGGCTGTTACTGATCAGCGTTTGCTTGTAATCATTATTCTGGCAACAGGAAAAATGCATCTTTTCGATAAACTGATTGTGCTCATCGACGTGACTCTTAATACCTGCCACCGTTGGGCCGAGCCCCTGGGGATATTGCTCACTAATGAGAACAGGGATTTCAAGTGCATTGGCGGCCTGTAGTAATCGGCTAGAATGTTCTTCTACCGTGGCCCATTCATCCGCAGGCATTGCCGATGCCAGGCGTTCTTGCTGATCGATAACCAGCAATTGCGATTGCAGGTGATTAACTAATAATGACATAGGCAATTAATTGAACCACTGGTTAATTGTTTCGATGTCGGTCTTATCCAGTACACCCGCTGCCTGTTTTAATTTCAGACGATTGATCAGGTAGTCATAGCGTGACTGTGCATAATCTCTTTCAGCCCGGTACTGGTTACGCAATGCATTGAGCACATCAACCGAGGTACGTGTACCAACTTCAAAGCCGGCGGTTGTGGCTTCGACTGCTGTCTGGTTTGAAATCAGCGCTTGCTTTAAGGCTTTTACGCTGGCAATAGCCGCATTTAAACCCAAAAAAGCGCTGCGGGTTTGCTGTCTTGCCAGCCTTTTTTGTAATTCAAGATTGGATTGAGCGCGGCGCAATTCAAAACCGGCTTGGCGGCTTTTTGATGAGGTAGCACCACCAGCATATAGCGGAATATTCAGGTTGATTCTGATTGTTGTGTCTTCTCGATCGGCGATTCCCGTTGTGCCATTAAATTCGGTATCGCTTTGTGTCGCCTGCAGGCTTAATGAAGGATAGTGACCGGCGCGGCTGGCATTTTTTCCGGCCTGGGCGGCTTCAAGCGCATAGCTGGCGGCTTTAATGCCGAGGTTTTGTTGTTCAGCTGTTTGCGTCCATTCACTGACATTATTAGGAGAGGGCACAGCAAGAGGGAACTGTTCACTCAGACCAGATAATTGATCGACTGGCTGGTTAATCGTCACCTGTAATATTTCTTTACTGTTATCAAGCTGGTTGCGCGCGGCAATTTCCTGCGCCACTGTTAGATCGAACTGTGCCTGGGCTTCTTTTACATCGGTAATGGCAATCAGGCCAACTTCAAAGCGCTTTTTGGTTTGTTCCAGCTGTTTGGCCACGGCTTTTTTCTCGGCGTTGGCAAAGCTCAGGTTATCTTCGGCGGCCAGCACATCTAAATATTGCTTGGCGACGCGAAGCAGGAGTTCTTGCTGCTGAGCAGAATAAAAAGCTGCTGCTTGGGCGACCGAGGCTTTGGTCTGATCGAGTGTTTTGTAATATTGATGGTTGTAGAGTGTTTGATCAATGGTTAGTTTGTAGCCCTGGCTATCGTTATCTTCTGTGCCATCGTTGTAAAAACTGCCGCTGGCATTTGACGTGGTTTGCTCGCTGTTGCCAACAAAAACATCCAGTGAAATCTGCGGTAGCAGTGCAGATCGAGCTTGGGGGATGTTCTCAGACGCGGCTTCGTATTCAGCCCGGGCGGAGAGTATTTCAGGGTCACTTTGCTGAGCCAGTTCAAAACTTTCCTGCAGGCTCAGTGCATAACTATTAACCGGGGTTAACAGGCTGCCAGCCAGTAAGGTGGTAATGACAAAAACAGACTTCATCTAAGTTGCTCCATCAAATATTAGAAAATACTAATATACTATGTGATCTGCGATTAGTAAACCGCCATATCGATATCGATATCTTTGGCCCAGGCATCGACACCGCCGGCTAAATTGATCATTTGCTCAAAACCCTGGTGCTCAAGATAGCGACAGACATTTGCACTACGGATGCCATGGTGGCAAATGACCACGATTTCCTGGGCAGGGTCCAGTGTGTCTATTTTAGCGGGAATTTGCCCCATGGGTATTAAGATACTGTTATCAATGGCGCAGATATCAAATTCCCACGGTTCTCTGACGTCAATCAGCTGTGGCATCGAACTGGCCGTCTCAAGGTGGTCCCTGAGCTGAGTCGGCGTCATTTGTTGCATTAGGTTAGAATTCGAATTCGGCTTCTTTAGTGCTGTTTTCTAATGGAGGCAGTTCGGTTTCGAGAATATTTTCTTCCGACCAGTCACGCTCTGAAACGCGGGTGATCAGTTTAGCGTGCATTGCCGGTGCTTCACCACAGACAACAAACAGGCGACCACCAATTTCCAGAGAATTCTTATAATTTTCAGGCACTTCCGGGGTAGAGCCTGTTAAAACGATAACATCATATTCCGGGCGTTCAGCCCAGCCAGAAGAGGCATCGCCGGACTGCAGGGTGACATTGTCTATTTCCAGCGATGTCAGGTTACGTTGCGCCTGGGGTAGAAAATCTTCATTAATATCGACGCTATAAACATAGGCCGCCAGTTTAGCCAGGCAGGCGGTTAAATAACCAGTGCCAGTACCGACTTCCAGCACGATGTCATCAGACTGAATATCAACCGCCTGTAGCAGTCGGCCGACCAGTACCGGTTTGAGCATTTCATGGTGGTTGCCAATCGGCACGCCATAGTCAGAATAAGCCATGTTTTTGTATTGATCGGGCACAAAATTTTCACGCGGCACTTCTGCCATCACGCTTAAAACCTCAGGATTGAGTACATCCCACGGGCGCACCTGCTGCTCTACCATGTTAAAACGGGCTTGTTCGAAATTCATCATCTGACTTCCAGCGATCTAGTTTTTGTTATGCAGTTTTTATTATCTCTGGCATTTTACACAGCCCGACCCAAAATAGGTAGTTGGAAATCTTATGCCGCTATAGGCTGGGTTTCTGGACTGAAAATCGGTATGATAATCAGCCAAATGAGGCTAGGGGTGCCGGCAGTCTATTCATTTAGTGAGCCGTGCTGAGAAATACTCTTAGAACCGAATCTGCAGTCACGCAGTGAAGGGAAGTCTCGGTGGCCACTTCCTCCCTTCGGTCACCACCACTTTAGTTAAAGGTTCATCACAATGAGCGCAATTCCAGAAGAATTCCTGAAGAAGACGGCCGAGCTGTCAGAAGAAGTCACGCGTCCGTTTAGTCAATCTAAGAAAATATACGTAGAAGGTTCACGTCCGGATATTCGTGTGCCAATGCGCGAAGTCGAACAAACCCCGACACATACCGATGCCGGTATTGAAGAAAATCCACCGATTTTTGTTTACGACACCTCGGGTCCTTATACCGATCCAACAGTCAGCATCGATTTAATGAAAGGTCTGCCTGATCTGCGCTCACAGTGGATTGAAGAAAGGGATGATACCGAGCAGCTTGATGGCCCGACCTCGGAATACGGTGCCACTCGACAGGGGGATCCTGCACTGGCGCATTTACGTTTTGAGCATATTCACAATCCGCGCCGTGCCAAAGCCGGTAAGAACGTGTCACAAATGCACTATGCAAAGCAGGGCATGATCACGCCGGAGATGGAATACATCGCCATTCGTGAAAATTTAAAGCTGCAGGAAATGCGTGATGACCCGCGTTATACAAAGCTGCTGAGACAACACGCCGGCGAAAGTTTCGGTGCCAATATTCCGGACATTATCACGCCTGAGTTTGTACGTGATGAAGTCGCATCGGGTCGCGCGATTATCCCGGCAAATATTAATCACCCGGAACTCGAGCCGATGATTATCGGTCGTAATTTCCGTGTCAAAATTAATACCAATATCGGTAACTCGGCGGTGAGTTCTTCAATCACTGAAGAAGTTGAAAAAATGGTCTGGTCGGCACGCTGGGGTGGCGACACGCTGATGGATTTATCGACCGGTAAAAATATCCATGAAACCCGTGAATGGATTTTACGTAATTCACCGATGCCAATAGGCACCGTACCGATTTACCAGGCATTGGAAAAGGTTAACGGCAAGTCGGAAGATTTAACCTGGGAATTGTTCCGCGACACTTTAATAGAGCAGGCGGAACAAGGGGTTGATTACTTCACTATTCATGCCGGTGTGCGTTTGCAATATGTGCCATTAACAGCAAATCGTGTAACAGGCATCGTTTCGCGTGGTGGCTCAATCATGGCTAAGTGGTGTCTTGCGCATCACCAGGAAAATTTCCTTTACACGCATTTCGAAGAAATTTGCGAAATCATGAAAGCCTACGATGTTTCATTCTCATTAGGCGATGGTTTACGCCCTGGCTGTTTGGCTGATGCCAATGATGCCGCACAGTTTGGTGAGCTGGAAACACTGGGCGAGCTGACAAAAATTGCTTGGGAACATGATGTACAGGTGATGATCGAAGGTCCTGGTCACGTACCACTACACATGGTGAAAGAAAATGTTGAGAAAGAATTAAACGATTGTTTTGAAGCACCATTCTATACCTTAGGTCCACTGATTACCGATATTGCACCGGCGTATGATCACATTACATCGGCTATCGGTGCAGCCAATATCGGCTGGTATGGTACTGCAATGCTGTGTTACGTCACGCCAAAAGAACACCTGGGTTTACCCAACAAGCAAGATGTTCGTGATGGCATCATCACTTATAAAATTGCCGCCCACGGTTCTGACATTGCTAAAGGTTTCCCTGGTGTACAGGTACGTGATAACGCGTTATCGAAAGCGCGTTTTGAATTCCGTTGGGAAGACCAGTTTAATTTGGGGCTTGATCCGGAAAAAGCGCGTGAATTCCACGATGAAACCATGCCAAAAGAAGCACACAAAGTTGCACACTTCTGCTCAATGTGTGGCCCTAACTTCTGTTCAATGAAAATCTCCCAGGACGTCAGGGATTTTGCTGCAAAACAAGGAGTTACTGTTGAAGCTGCGTTTGATGAAGGCATGAAAGCCAAGGCGAAGGAATTCCGGGATACCGGCGCTGAAATTTACAAAGAAGTGTAACCGATGAAAAGCCCGCCTTGCGGGCTTTTTTATTGCTGTGTTAGTGGCTGGATTAAGCAGACTTTTAGTTACCTTTTATAATCTGAATCAAATAAATAATTTTCTTCAATCGATTTCTCAGGATTAAATGCATTGAAAGTTACATATTATGTCGCCTCAAGCGTTGATGGTTATATTGCTAAAAAGAATGGCGATGTGTCATGGCTTGATGATCTGGGTATTTCAATGGAAGAAACGGGTTATGATCAGTTTTTTGCATCAGTTGATGGCCTGGTGATGGGACGAAATACCTATGATTTTGTATTCGATTACGGCACATGGCCCTACGAAGATAAACCTGCCTGGGTGTGTACAAGTACAGAACTGAATGTAATGGACGGTTGCCAGTTGCAAAAAGCTTATAATCCACGAGATGTTATTAATGAAGCCAATGAGCTAGGCCTGAAACATTTATGGCTGGTCGGTGGTGGTAAACTGGCTGGGTCTTTTATTCAGGATAAACTGCTCACACATTTAAGTATTTCTCAAATGCCAATTATTCTTGGCGCAGGGATAAAAGTTATAGACGGGCTTAATGAATCAGTCAGGCTTCTACCACAAGGTGTACAACATCAATCCGGTTTTTCTCAGCTGGAGTTTGAAATTCAACATGTATGAGATGAGTTTGCTAATTGTAGGAGTATGAGATGACTAATTGCTGTGCTTCACAATCGAAAGAACACAAAAGACACAGGTGTCCGGTGAATGGTCAACCGTATAAGCGTGTTTCTGTTGAAACTATTATGTATCATATCCAGCAACCCTGGAGCTGATAGCACAATAATCAGCAATATTTTTTTTGTGAAGATCTCGCGTGCGATGTTGTGTATTTTGGAGCAGATGATTCAATGATTAAAACATCATCACTGCGCACAGAAGTCGGTATTAAAGATCAGGCTAACGAGGCGACTATTTGCTATTGCTTTGGTGTCAATCGACAGCAAAGCTTAACGGACCCGAGTACTAAAACATTCGTGATTGAGAAAACTAAAAACCAGGCTTGTTTATGTGCGGTGACTAATCCTTCTGGTCTTTGCTGTTTAAAGGATTTTCCTCACTAGTAGCAGGGCGTGTGTATTTCTCAAACAGATAATCAGCAGCATTGTTGATTTTAAAAGCCTTGTAGTGTTTTTCTACTATTTCAGATTTTTAGCAGTATAGAAAACTACATGAAACATTCCGCTTCAGTGAAGGACTGCTTATCAAAGCCGCCGTTATTAATAAATAGCTTTTTATTCTGATAATCCATCACCATTTTAATATACTCTTTTACATCTTCTTGTTTTCCCGAACGATAGCCGGTAATACGATTAAACTTATTAGCGATTACATATTGATACCAGTCATTCTGGTTATCAGTATCGGGTGGACTGATGGATTGGAATGAAATTAGCTGATATTGAAACATGGTCTATCTCCTCTGGCAGCAGATGGAGCCTAATGTAAAGCTAAAATATGACAGTATGGTGAAGCTGGAAAAATATTTTTTAGTTTGACTTCTTTGTCTCAGTAAAGATGATTTCGGTATTCAATCTACCCTCAAAAAAAGTATCGATAGAGATTCTGTTTTCTTGTTGTTTCACCAGGAAACCGCGTTGTGAAGCAGGGATTGTACTGATTAATTTAAGTAACTGGGATGGGTAGTTAACCTGAAGGCTGACATGATAAGGATAATAGCCATCAAGAAATTGTCGGTGGTACGGGCCGTTAATCAGGCTGTATGATCCATTGGGATTCTGGTAGAAAATTCTGACTTCTGCTGTTATACATATTTCTGCATTGTCAGAAATGTTTTTCAGGCTTATTGACTGATTATTGATAATGGCATCTTCAATATTTTTCCTGGATATGATGGTGAGCTGTTGCATAAACCGATACTGGTAGGTGATATCAACTTCCGGTAATTTATCGAGGTGACGATAACATTGTTTGAGTGAAACCCAGCCTGTGTCGATGCTGTTTGAATCAATGCTGATGATATTGTCTGAGTGTAAAATGTTTTTTCTTTTGTCGGTTAAAAATTCTAACTGACCTTCATTTACCGCAAATGATTTTTCTTCATTATCCGATTCTAACCATTTTAGTTCTTCTTCTGTGAAGCCATGTGTGTTG
>Ga0316207_10002515_pt1 | contig 18642 bp, 21 predicted proteins | sample 6weekpyrite_MG_FD_204943 | JGI IMG/M metagenome (GOLD analysis project Ga0316207, IMG submission 204943) | Microbial mat bacterial communities from mineral coupon in-situ incubated in ocean water Damariscotta River, Maine, United States -... | ecosystem: Environmental > Aquatic > Marine >...
ATCCTGCTTTACTTTGCTGGCTTAAATATATTCATCAAACCCACAATTCAATATCATAATGGTTTAGCACGGCTTTTAATATATCACTGCGGGTAATCATACCGACTAGCTTCCTGTCTTCCATTACCGGCATTGAACCAATTCGATTTTCTACAAAAAGCCGTGTGATATACCTGATGTCTGTTTTCCTGCTTGCGGTTAACACCTCTGTAATCATTACTTCACTGACTTTTATTTTTTCTTGATGATGTCCTTCATGACTACCTAATATTCGCAGAATATCACGATCTGAAATAATACCCTGCAACCTTTTATCTGTCGTTATCACAGGAACGTGTCTGAATCCACGATTATGGAATAATCTAAACGCCTGCTCAACTGAATTGTCGGGCCACAACGTTATCACTGGCGATGACATGACTTCCTCTGCAAAAACAACATGTTTTTCTTCTGACAAGTTTTCTACTTGTTGATATGAATGTTTTGCCAGTTTGACATTATTATTTTCAGGCGGGTTTGTTTTTTTCTGACTTGTTTTGTGAGTTAAGTCTAGCTCTTCAGTTTTATCAACCTTACGTTTTTTAAATAACTGATTGGTCGTCATTAATTCATGAGTGGTACGCCCTTCAATATAAAATGTCATAGCCAGCCACCATTATTTTGCACTATTACGGAAAAAAATAAAAACGGTACTTAAATCATAAAAGTAATTTTCAATATGCATGTTAAACGCCACATCCTGTATTTGTATTATCTTTAGTGTTGGAAATTTTTTCCATCAATATAGCTTTGTTATATTTTATTGCATCATGATAAGGTTGTAATAATTCATCTGCTTGTTGTTTTGCAGTCTCTAATACCTGTGTGCCACTTTCAGTTTCTGGCCATAATAATTCTGGTAATTCTGGCTCAATAACAATGATGAGAGCATCACAACCACAGGGACACTTTCTAAAGGTAATGGGAGAGTCCGACAAATACCAGGGACGTTGCTGGTAAAGCAACATATTTAATATTTGAACCATGCTCCAGGGCTGATTTATTACCTGTTGTATTTCTGGCTTATCTTTATTACTTCTGGCCACATGATGAATGATTAAAATATCAAGCTGATGCTTACAACAAATGGCATCTGTTGGTGAGAGCTCAAGTAAAGCACCATCACAATATAGCTGCCCATCAATTTCAACCGGCTCATACAACAAGGGGGCCGCCGCACTCGCCATCATTCGCGGAGCCAGTTCGCCATGATCAAAAACCGTTTTACAACCATGAAGTAAGTTTTTTGCCAGGGTATAAAAGGGTATACGACAATCCTCAAATGTTTTTGCCTGCAGATGCCTCAAACAAAATGCCATCGCCTCTTTGATCGGTGACATGCCGGTATAGCCCCGACCTTTTCTAATAAACAATGAGTAAAATATCTCTGGCAAAGAGGGTGACCAGAATTTTTTTGGTTGGATTCTGAAGATAGCATCCGCTAATTCCTGAACCGACGTTCCGCTGGCATATATCCCACCGACGACAGCACCTGCACTACAGCCTGCCATCGCCTGTATATCCAAATCCATCTTTTCCAAAGCCAGTAAAAATCCAGTATGAGCATAAACACCACGCACACCGCCTGAGCTTAATACAACGCCAATACGTGGTTTAGATAATTTACTTTGATTAGACATTATTATTTAATATTGAACCTCATTAAACTTTACCACCGCGACACCATACACAACTGCAATTAATATGATCACAACTTTTGTCTTTACGCTGACTGGTATATCGCCAGCGTGCCCAGAGTAATAAAACCCGTTTAATCCGGAGCGAACCATAATGCTTGTGTAAAATGGCGCGGGGTTCTGAACTACCCGAGAGTAAACGCAGAAAAATACGATAACCCCTGTTACCTATCAAACTGAATAAAGCACGATTCACAATTGATGTTTCCATTTGTGCCGCAAACGCTTTTTGCCATAACCTATTATAATCGTCGCCGCTCAACAGACTTTGCGCGGCTAAAATTCCGGATGCCATTGCATGACGCATACCGAAACCCCACAGCGTATCCTGAAACCCAGCTTGTTCACCGACAACTGGATGACCACCATGTACCGCTGATTGAGGTAAACGAAAATTACCCACGCCGCCATGAGGTTGAGGGTTAATCATTTTTAAACCCAGTAATCGTTCAAATGCTTCAACTGTGCGCTTTACATGAAGTTTTTCCTGCTTGAAGCCGGAAAACATACAGCTTTTTATCGTGCCTCTGCCGTTCATAATTAAGACATAGGCATAACCTTTAGGCGCCAGCTTGTCATCACAAATCACCCAAAATCCGTCCTCCATTTCACTCTCAAAATGATAACCTACGGCAATGGCATCGGCGGCTTTTGGTCCAATCGCAAGAATTCCTGATTTGTTTATATGCTTAAGCCGGCTATTAAAAATAATTTCTACGCCCAGTTCGCGGGCCTGGTTCAACAATGCACTGTCAAGACTACGCGGGCCGGGACCGCGTTCGACCATATAAAAAAGCGCTTGCGGACTCGAAATCTCATAAGCTTTATCACGTGAATCAAATCCCGCGCCTTGATGGCAAGCGCGTTTTTCAAACTCGGTACTCAAACCATTTTCATGCATCCACTGCAGCACATCCCGCTTTGTTGACCAGTTTTCCAATCCTTGCAAATCACCCTGGAATCGAAAACCCACTTCTTGTCGTGCTTCATGCACCTGTACAGTAACGCCCTGTCTTGCCAGCGTGATGGCAGCAGCCAAACCGGAGGGTCCGGCACCTGCAATTTGCACAAATTTGTCAGTATTTTTAATCATGACTCGTTTACCCAAAGTCCGGTTCCAGAAAACATTTCATTTCAACCATCTCTTTTAGCATCTGTTCTTCTGCCAAAAAGGCAGTAACTGCCTGAGGGTCAAATTGCTGACCTGACAACTTAACAATTTCTTCTTTTGCGACATCAAAGCTCATTGCCTTGCGATAAAGTCGATCGTTTGTCATCGCATCAAGTGTGTCGATAACCGCAAACAGGCGTGCGCCCCATGGAATGTCATCACCTGACAAGGCAGCGGGATAACCCTTACCATCATAACGTTCTTCATGATGTAAAATAATCTGTGCCGCTTCACGCATGAAAGGTATCGCCGCCACGATATCGTAACCACGCTGCGGATGAGAACGCATCACCTGCCATTCATCATCAGTCAGCTTATCCTGCTTTAACAAAATTGCATCAGGGATCGCAATTTTACCGATGTCATGCAACAACGCCCCCCAGTAAACCTGTTTCAAACTGTCGCGTTCATCAGTGAACTGTCGCGCCAGTACCAGGGTATGACAAGCTACCCGTTTTGAATGTAACCCTGTCTCATGTTCACGTGCATCCAGTGCAGCTGCCAGACTTTCAGCAATTGCCAGATAGGCTTCATCCGTTAAATGTTGACTATTTTGTGCAGCCAGTTCACCGAGATAACATCCCTCACAACAATAAGTATTACCACCACGCAGTAACACGTTGCCTGCGGGTATCGCTTTGCCACACCATTGACAAACTTTTGAAGCTGATAATGAATATTGTCCTTTCAACTAATGTGTCCTTCGCCATGTGAAATGTTCATAAACGCCGGCCCAGTACATTCCAAAAGTAATGGCAAAAAGTAATTCTTCTAAAGGCATAAAGCCAATCATCAGGCCAGACAAGTCAGACAGGTTCCAGACTTTTTCAATGTAGTCAGGTGCGCTCAACTCAAGACCAACAAGAAATATGATGTAAAAAAACAAAAATAAAATTCCACCTAACCATGTCTTACGTTTCAAATCAGGACGGCATAAAACATTTGCGAACGCGCCAATCGCCATTGCGATAATTGAAGGATAAATGGGATTCCAGGGAAAAAAATATAATAAAGGAAAACTGACAAAAGGTGCAGCAAGCGCCTTGTAATGATGACGATGAAGAGGCTGTAGACGTTCGTCTTTCACCACCTTAACGGGGATTTTTTTATGCAACAGATTATAAAGAACCGCACCGACTCCACCAATTCCAAAACAAAATATCAGGCTTTCAATATCAAATCCGGTGCGCAGTGCCAGGTCAAATAAACTCGGAGGACTCCAGTATTCCGGGACAAAAAGCGGCTCTGTTAAACCGAAGGGTGCGGTAAACAAACTTGTCCAAAGCATGGTATGACGGTATTGCGGGAAAGCTAAATAAATCACCGCCCATGGAATTAAAAAGGCACTCGCCCATATTAACCAGATATACTGCTCATTTATCATTGTTTAAACAAATCCTCTATCCTGTTGTATTCTTTAATAAGCCGTTAACTCCTGCTTTTACTTAGTAAACAAAACTATAAATACTTAAGATAAACCAGGTATAATTTTTCAAATATATTTTTAACCGCAATTAACTTTTTAGAACGGCGGGGGAAAATATTCCAGAAAGGGGTTTTATCATCACTAGCTGCGTGTAACCACATCGCATCATTTTCTAGATTCATAATGCAGGAAAGTTCATGCCGGTAAGTATGTGTAGCAGGTGTTCCCTTTAAAACTGCTTTCATATTTTTTGCCGCCGCTTCTGAACGTAACTGCGCCATATGTGCCTGATGCGGCACCCACGGTGGTGGATTTTCATGGCTGGCACAATCACCCGCAGCAAATACGTTTTGCAAACCTTGCACCTGACCAAATTTATCGACATCAATTTGGCCACCTTTTGAAACCGACAAGCAGGAATTTTTAACCAGCTCTGAACCAGTAATTCCCGGCGAAAAAAGTACAAGGTCAGCTTTACGAAAAGTTCCGTCACTATCACGCATGCCGCCATTAACAAACTCCGCGGGTTCATAGCCATAATCAAGAATAATGCCTCGTTCCTGAAGCCTGTCGGTTATAGCACCCTTTTCATCGGGATCAATATTCGAAGAAAAGAAATGAATTTCAAACCTGTCCCTTATTCCTTTCTCTTTCAAAGCATAATCCAGCAAGCCTGCGCTTTCATACATTTGTCCTGCGCGCCCGGCAACAAAACCATCCTTTTTATTTATCCTGAAGCCTAAATAAATAATTCCCTCATCTAAAGCTTCAAGCTTATTCACAAAGGCTTCCATTTCATCCGGTCCATCACAGGGTGAGAAGGTGTATTGCTCCGTTCCGGGAATATCATTTTTTAAAAAAGCAGGGCCAATACCTAAAAATAAAACATCATTTTTATAGCTTTCATTTCGGGTAATAACAGTTCTGCCTTCATCCTGAATATCAACGACAACATCGTTAATAAAATTAATATTGCGTCGTTTCAGGTAAGGCCGGATATCAATCATCATTTGTTTTTTATTTTTTTTGCCTGTAATAATTTCCGGAATAGCGGGAAAATAAACAAACTGACCATTACCAATAACTGTAATCTCATAACGCGAATATAACCTGCGAAAAAACCAGGCGAAAAAAGGGAACACGGGTAACGTGAGAAAGTATTGTATTAAAAACAATGATGCAAAACCGTTACCGACAATAATAATTTTTTTCTTCATAATTTTATCTATCAGTCTTTATCACATTTAACCGTACATACGTTATATAAAGGCACCCAAATCAGGGCGAAGTACCAGCCATAGGCATAACTCTCGAATAAACCGAGGAAAAAACTTTTCCAGCTTATCCAGACAAAACCCGGCAAAAGTTTTTGCCATGCCTGAAACATCGCGTGTTCAGGAAAAAGAAGATCAAACCCCACACACAAGGTGAAAGTGATGGCTAAAAACAGGCTTGTGGCATGTCCCACCGCGATAAGAGATATTCGTTGATTCATGATGACTCTCCTTGTTGTTTTGAACGTATAAAATCTTCCGGACTGGTTTCAAATTTATCCAGGCAGGTACGTGAACAAAAACGATACAACGTTTCTTTATACATCAATCCGTACCCTTTATTTGTGTCAATTTCCTTGCCACAAACAGGATCAATATCTTTTGAGTTATTTTGTTTCGTATCGTGATTGTGTTTCCCATGTACCATGTGTGCGCCGCAACCAAAACGCATCATAAAATAAAACAAACCTGCAAAGATCAGTAACGAGAGTAGACCATCCATTTTATTTACCTCCTGTTTATGAAATTTTGTCCTGTTATCAAGCGTCCTCTTCAACTTGTGTTAAGAGAAAATTTTTCCATTGATTCATCGCTGGAAAGAACATCGGCGTCACTGATGCATACTCCCTGTAAGCCTGAGTAAACTTTTGTTGTACCACGGCTTCTTCAGAACGCGATAAACGCATATACGCAAAAATCAAAATCGGCGCCATAATTACCGTTAACAAGGTTGGCCACTGAATCAGAAAACCCGTAATGATCAGGAACAAACCGGTATATTGCGGATGGCGTGTATAGGCATAAACGCCATCCGTCACCAGGCTGTCATGCGCGCCGTGAATCTGGCGCCAGCCTTTGGACATCAAGGTATAACCCGCCAGCAAAAAGGCTAAACTTAAACCCATCACAATCATCCAGGCTAGTGTTGACCCACCAAAGACCACAACCCATAAATGCCCATATTTATGATTAAACGGTTGCAGTACCGGGTAGGCTTCACCTAACCAGCCGGTTAACAGGTATATTGTTAACGGAAAGCCATACATCTCGCTAAACAAGGCCACCAGAAAAGCGGTAACAATTCCCATGTTGCGCCACTCTTTTGTTTTTTTAGGTTTTATAAAACTTAATATAAAAAATAAAAACAAACCCACATTAAAAGCAACGATGACCCACATACCATAAGCATATTCTTCTGACATCACTCTCTCCTGTTAGTTATAAATATCATCTCGCCGCAAAGGTACTGCCAATGACTGATGAGCATGCCCCACCAATAGCTGGTAAACATTAATACTGCCTTGTTCAAAAAAATAAGCGGAACCCGCCATATACAAGCGCCACAGGCGATAAGTTGCATCCGAAGATTCGGCAATCGCGGCCTCGCGGTTTTGTTCCAGCGCCTTTACCCAGTGACGCAAGGTCATGGCGTAATGACGGCGCAGACTTTCCACATCAAGCACTTCAAAACCCGCCTGTTCCATCGCCAGGCTGACATCACTCATTCGCGCCAGCTCACCATCCGGGAAAACATAATGATTAATAAAGCGAGTCAGGTCGGTTTTTTGCCAGCCGCTGTCATTGGTAATACCATGATTGAGAAACAGGCCACCGTCTTTGAGCAATGACTTCACCATGCCAAAATAAAGCGGGAAGTTTTTCACCCCGACATGCTCAAACATACCGACGCTGACAATGCGGTCATACTGAACATCGGTGGGCATGTCCCGATAATCCCGCAGCTCAACGCTTACCTTCTCCTGCAAACCCAACTCACGAATGTGTTGTTGCGCATAATCGAATTGTTGCTGGCTCAGGGTAATGCCATGACTAAAAACGCCATAATGTTTAGCCGCCCAACATATCAGCGCACCCCAGCCACAACCAATATCCAGCAGTTGCTGACCCGGTTGCAACCGTAGCTTACGGCAAATATGATCGAGTTTGTCACACTGGGCATCGGCTAATGATTGCTGCTCATCCCTGAAATAAGCACAGGAATAAATCACCTGTGGATCCAGCCAGAGTTTGTAAAAATCATTACTGACATCGTAATGATGAGAAATACTGGCGCGGCTATTACGTCGGGCGGAACGGCTTGCGCGATTCTGTCTGGCAGCGCCAGACTCAACACCATCCGGTAAACGCAGTGCACTGATTAACATTTGTAACTGCTTGCGCAGTGGAAGGTGTAATTTTTGTAACCAGGGCGCCAGCTCAAACAGGGTTTCAAGCTCGCCTTCAATATCAATGCCACCACTGAGATAAGCTTCAGCAAGTTTTACCAGGTCACGTTTCAGTAACAGTTCACGCAATATGCCCGGTTGCCTGAATACAAGATCGCAGGTGGTATGCGGGCCATCATTTATCACCCGGTTATCCCACAGGCGTATAGCCGTAGCGCCCTGATAACCCTCAAGCAGGGTGGATATAATTTTCTGCCCTGTCACAGCATGTTTGTTTTCATCTTGCTTGTTTATATAAATCATCATCGGACTCCTTATATCAAGCTCAATACATTAGGTACTTTTACTGCTGTAGCCGTGCTAATCGCACCATCAAAGCCGGACCCGCCAATGCCGCCGCGATGGCCATCAGCATGAGTGCAATTAACACATGGTGACTGATGTGTCCCTGCCCAAATCCAATACTGGCAATCACCAGTACGACCTCTCCCCTGGGCGCCATACTAACGCCGATCAACAAAGGCTTGTAAACATCAGCCCGTGACCAGGCACCAAGATATCCCCCCAATGTTTTTCCCAGTAGAGCAATGACAATCAAACCCAAAACCAGTGTCGTCATGCCACTGTCTGCCAATACACGCCATTCAGCCTGGCTACCGATAGAGACGAAAAAAAACGGCACCAGTAACAACACCAGGCTGTCATATTGCTGAAGAAGTTCATCACGTTTAACTTTTTGCAAACCTTCTCCCAGTCCCAGGCCTGCTATGAAACCTCCCACGACCAGCGAGTAACCTAGCCACTGCGTGAACCAGCCAAAACTGATAATGATCAACAGGCTAAATACCAGATGCAGTGCCGGAAGTTTTAACCAGCTAAACAAATGCCTGGCCAGCAACTTGCAAACAATAAAAATCAGTCCAAACATCAAAGCCGCGACAACCATCGATACAACAATTTTTGGAATCCGCACAACTTCTGTTAAGGCACTGTGCGTGATCGCCAGTAAATAAAGCGCGACAATGTCATCAATCACCGCAGCGGCAATAACGACTCGGCCGACTTCCTTGTTAATTAATCCATACTGCTGCAAAATCTGGACACTGATACCAATACTTGTCGCGGTGAGTGCCACACCAACATATATAGCTTCTTCGCTGGGTGAGCCCCACCAGATGGCAAAAGCATATCCACCTGCAAAACATAAAAGCATACCCAGTAGAGCAACCCGGAATCCCTTCCAGCCAGCACCGGCCAGCCTGTCAAGTCCCAGATGCATACCAGCCATTCCTAATAACAGCAGTACACCCAACTCACCCAGTATTTTTAAATTTTCATTAACCGCAATCCAGCCCAGCAGCGGAGGACCCATAATCAGTCCAACCAGTACCTGGGCAACAGCCGCAGGCTGCCCCATCCGCCTGGCAAGCAGACCGGCACTGACACCCAGCAATAATATTAAGACGATATCTTTCATATTAAATGCCTTCGCTGACTGGACTCACTTCCTCTCGTCGTTATTGAAACAGTAATACAAAGAAGCTTTAAAAATTTATTTATTTGAAAGTAACGCTTTTAACTCCGCTTCTGTTGGTTGACGCCGAAACACAACTTCGCCATTAACAACCAGGTTAGGTGAATGTCTGATTTGATACTGCTCAACCAGATCAGCATTTTCTTCTGCGAATTTTATTTCACAGTCAATTCCAAGATCGGATAATTCATGCTTCAAATTGCTACAGTGACTGCAGCCCTGTGTTGCGATAATAAATATATCCATTGAATCTCTCCTTTATATTTTTTAACTTTCTTTAATTCAAAGTTAAAGTTAATGTGTATGTGGGGTTTTATCATGATCACTTACCGTCTTTTCTTCACTTGTCGAATGATGATCACCTGATGTGTCGCTATGGTGTCCAGCTTTTGACTCATCATGATTCGATTGTTCATGGGCGTGACTATCACCTTTATGTGTGTGCTTACCACTCGCAACAAGTTTCTGGTATTGTTCAACTGTCATATTATCCAAAGCAGAAACAAGCGCTATCATGTCCCATATTTGTTGATCACTATTATTGTGCCCCCAACCTGGCATACCTGTCATTTTTATACCGTTCTTTATCACCCAGAAAGTTTCATTAGGCTTGCTCGCAAAATTTGCATCTTTATACAGTACAGGTGGTTTTGGATTTAACCCCTCATATAACTCAGATGAGTTAACTCCTGGAGCAAGGTGGCATTGCGTGCACATCGCGTCATAATTGGCAGCACCGCGTTTAATACGCGCAGTATCGGCAAGATTTGGCACCTTCAACGTCTCTGCCCGTGCACTAATGGAACGGTTACGCACCAGCTCAAGAAAGGTGTTAGTTATCGCCCAATGCTTATCACTTGCAGAAACATTAAAAACACCAAACCAGATAAATAGAAATCCAGCAACTATTACAACCACAGCCAGACTCAATATCTTTTTAATACCAAACATTCTTACTTACTCCTCACATACATTGTTATAAAATAAAATTTAAAATAAAAAACCTGATTTCTCAGCTTGTATTATTCAACAATCGCCATTTGATGTGCTTCACCAGCTGGCAAATTAATCGTGTTAATGACTTTTAAACTCTTTTGATCTACCACCCAGATAATCGGTTTCTTACGACTGGATACATAAACTTTTCCTGTGTTTTTAATCGTATTGAGATGATACGGTGCAGGACTTAAAGCAAGCTCTCGCGTCTTGCCTGTAGCAGTATCGATCGCAACCAGTTTATTTTCTTTTTTACTACTGACAAATAATGTTTTTCCATCATCACCCATATCCAGACCATGAACTGCATTACCAACCTTAAAAACCCGGTTTATTTTTCCTGTTGCAACTGATACCGCTGTCACTTTCCCTGCTCTTGGGTTACTGACAAAAATCGTTTTTTGATCTCCGGAAAATGCCATATGTTCAGGTGCTGCACCTGATTCCATTTTTCGTTTAACTTTCCATGTTTTTAAGTTAATTTCACTTATTGAGTTGTTACCCGTATTACTTATAAAAGCACGTTCATTATCTTTTGTTATTAATATGTAATTTGGTACAGGGCCCGTTTTTACTGTTTTAATAACTTTATTGTCTTCAAGATCAACCACACTAACTGAACCGCGCATACCATGCGTTGATAAAACATACTTACCATCAGATGTGATCGCCTGGTGATGGGTCCAGCCTGACACCGGGATAGTAGACATAACATGCCCATGTACAGGGTGAATTAAAAATAATTTACTGTTTGGGCTATCTTTTGCCTGACCTTTCTTCAATGGTGTTTCTTTTAAGCTACCTGCAATAATGTATTCACCATCAGGAGTAGCAACCAAACCATGCGGATTCTCAACACCAGTATATGTGGCAGTAATCACGTCCGTTTCCGCGTCAACTTTTATTACCTGGTTTCCTGAACCGAGTGGTATATACACCATTGGGCTTGCAAATAAATTATTTGAAAACATTACAAACATTGAAGATATTGCAATATAAAATTTGTTAGCATTCATTATCTTTTCTCCCTGAAAATTAAATTCATTAACTTAAATAAAATCATTATTCTATTTAATAAACTCATGACGCATGAAATCAATGATTTTATCTATATCATCATCCGATAAACCCGGGTTACCTCCTTTTGCAGGCATACTTATTCCAGCTTCATTTTTTATGCCTTTTTTCAACCGCGCTAATAATATTTCCTTATCCATTTCTGACCACGATTTTTTCTCTGCTAAATCAGAAACACCCGGCATCACGCCACTGCCATCATAACCATGACAAACCACACAATTCTTCATATATAACTCTTCACCTTTTTCATTTGCATTAACTGCATATGAAGATAGTAAGGTCAAATTAGCAAAAAGGGCGTTAATAAAAATTAATTTCATATTCATAATTGAAGTCTGTTAACGATTCTCTAATTCATTACGACGTCTCTCATATTCCTCTTCATCAATTTCCCCCCTGGCATATCGTTTTTTGAGAATTTCCAGGGGACTTTCGTTTGCAGAAGATGAATTTCCCTTTGCCACATTCTGAAAAATAAAAACAATTGCTATTATTAATAAAATCCAGAATAGCCACATAAAACCTCCTCCAAAAAAATGTCCTTCTGTACCCATCATAATTTTCTCCTTTTCTATAACTGTTAGAGCGTGGTTTTGCGTAATCGCAAAGCATTCATGATGACTGACACCGAACTAAAACTCATTGCGGCAGCGGCAATCATCGGTGAAAGCAATGTGCCAAACGCGGGATATAAAACACCGGCGGCCACCGGCACACCTGCGGTGTTATAGATGAAAGCAAAAAACAGATTCTGACGGATATTTCGCATGGTGGCCCGACTTAAACGTCTGGCGCGGACAATGCCACGTAAATCTCCTTTCACTAACGTAACACCTGCACTTTCCATCGCGACATCAGTACCAGTTCCCATCGCAATACCCACATGCGCCTGGGCCAGGGCAGGGGCGTCATTAATACCGTCGCCGGCCATGGCTACAACCTTGCCCATATCCTGAAGTTGCTTAACGATAGTGGCTTTTTGATCCGGCAAAACTTCTGCTTCAACACGATCAATATCAAGCCTGGCTGCAACGGCTTTTGCAGTCGTCAGGTTATCGCCAGTCAACATAACAACCTCAACACCTTCATCATGCAAATCTTTTATCGCATCTGGTGTAGTAGATTTAATCGGATCGGCAACGCCAATTAAGCCCGCTGCTTTACCGTCGATAGCCAATAACATCACTGTTTGACCTTCGGTACGACCGACATCAGCTTGTTGTGGCAGATCCCCCACATCGATCCCGGCATCCTGTAGAAGTTTGATATTGCCTAGGGCAACGTTGCGACCATCCACCTTACCGGTCACGCCTTTACCGGTAACAGACTGAAAATCATCAGCCGCTGTTAGCTCCACCTCGCGCGCTTCAGCGCCACGCACTATGGCTGCTGCCAGTGGATGCTCACTGGAACGTTCAACGCAGGCAGCCAGCCGTACTATATCGTTTTCTTCAAATCCCTCGGTTGCAATCACACTGACCAGTTCCGGATGACCTTCGGTTAAGGTACCGGTTTTATCTACCACAAGGGTGTCCACCTTGCGCATCACTTCCAGCGCCTCGGCGTTCTTGAACAGTACGCCCATCATGGCGCCGCGGCCGGTGCCGACCATGATTGACATGGGGGTGGCCAGGCCAAGTGCACAGGGGCAAGCTATGATCAGCACCGCTACCGCGTTGATCACCGCGTAAGCCAGCGCCGGTTCAGGCCCTAACTGCCACCAGACGAAGAAGGTAATAATGGCGATGACCACAACCGCCGGTACAAAGTAACCGGAAACAATGTCAACTAATCGCTGAATGGGGGCGCGCGAGCGTTGGGCATCGGCCACCATCTGTACGATCTGTGCCAGCAAGGTATCGGCACCCACCTTTTCAGCGCGCATCAAGAGACCACCGGTGCCATTCACCGTGGCACCGATCAAACGTTCACCGGCTGTTTTTTCTACCGGTACCGGTTCGCCGGTCACCATCGATTCATCGACGTTGCTATCACCGTCGAGCACCACGCCATCCACTGGTACTTTTTCGCCAGGACGTACCCGCAGGGTATCGCCCACCTGAACGTGTTCCATGGGTATGTCTTCTTCAGTGCCATCATCACGCACGATGCGCGCAGTCTTGGGCGCCAGCCCCAGCAACAGCTTAATCGCGGCATTGGTCTGACTGCGAGCGCGCAACTCCAGCACCTGGCCCAGAAGTATCAACGTGGTAATCACCGCTGCTGCCTCAAAATAGACCGGCACCACCCCCATATCATTGAATACCGCCTGCGGAAAAATACCGGGGGCGACTGTGGCAATGACACTATAAGTCCAGGCAACGGATACACCGAGCCCAATGAGGGTAAACATGTTGAGGTTGCGCGTGATCACTGACTGTATTGCACGCACATAAAATATCCAGCCGCCCCAGACGATCACCGGGGTAGACACGATCATTTCAAGCCACTGACGCAGACTGGGCTCAATCAGCTCCGCCATGGCTTCGGGCCAGAACTCAGCCGCCATCGCGCTGAATAATACCGGGATAGCTAAAATGGCACTGAGCCAGAAGCGCTTGCTCATATAATGCAATTCGCTGTCGTCTTCTTCCGCGTCTACCGTGCGCGGCTCCAGCGCCATGCCACATTTGGGGCAACTACCCGGTTCATCCTGCACAATCTCCGGATGCATGGGACAGGTGTATTCTGTTTTAGTCTGCACCAGTGGCACACCTTTGAGTTCCAGTGCCATACCGCATTTGGGACAGGAGCCCGGGCCTTGTTGTTCAATTTCCGGGTGCATTGGACAGGTGTAAATGGCATCTTCATCTACTGGTTCAGTAGCTGGAGTATCTTTATTTAAGAAAGCTTGAGGATCAGCAACAAATTTATCATGGCAATTTTGACTGCAAAAATGATAGGTTTTTCCGCCATGTTCATGATGATGCTCGGACTCAGATGAAACATCCATACCGCAAACAGGATCTTTTTCTTCCTGTTCTTTTACATACTGATCCGGCGAAGCATGAAATTTCTGATGACAATTATCAGAACAAAAATACCATGTCAGTTCATTGTATTCTTCTTTTGCTGCTGCTTTTTCCGCTTCAACAGTCATTCCACATACTGGATCAGTCGCCATTTTTTTTCTCCTTAATTATAAATCACTCAACATCTCTATTTTCTAATACCTCGTATAAACAGTCGCACTGTTGTTTTTATCTATAGCTACAACATTGTAGTTATCCTTACGGTGTCCTTCCATTCCAGGCGATCCCATCGGCATGCCTGGAACTGACAGACCTTTAATGTCTGATTTTTCTTTCAATAGTCTTTTAACATCTGACGCAGAGACATGGCCTTCAATAAAATATTTACCCACTTTTGCAGTATGGCAAGATTGAAACTCAGGTTTAACACCTAGTGTTTTTTTTATGGATTTCATATCACCCAAATCTTTTGTTTTAACAGTAAACCCTTCTTCTCTTAAATGTGTAACCCATTTGTTACAACAACCGCAGGTTGGGCTTTTGTAAACCATAATTTCTTCTGCTTGAACTGTGTTACTCGTTAAGTTAAACCCCATATAAATACTGACCGTAAAAATCGCCAGCAAAGGGAAAAAATAATTTATTTTATTTTTCTTTACAGAAAAAATATTTTTAGACCTGTCTTTTTTATAATTCTTTTTAATCATCACTATCTCCTAAATAATTTAATTTACATATGCATATAAAAATAAAGCGGTGTAACACATTGCACCGCTTTATTATTCATTTAAAACCAGGCACGTACCCCGACAACAATCTGATTGCTATCGACTTCTTCGCCAGCAGCTTTTGCATAGTTAGCGGTATTACCGTATTTCCTGTTCCAGTTAATACCAATATAGGGGGCAAACTCACGTCTAATTTCATAACGCAATCGCAAACCTATCTGGCTATCGGATAAACCGGAACCAGTTCCTGTTGCCGCATCGTTCTTACTATGTAAATTAAACTCTATCTCCGGAGTCAATACCAAACGCTGCGTTATCAACCCTTCGTATTCTGCGGCAAAACGTAAATTCGTCTGTTCATTTTTACCGAAAAATAGCGCCGTATCGATTTCAAACCAGTAAGGTGCAAGCCCTTGAAAACCAATAGCGAACCAGTCTTTATTGGGTTCAGGTTTTTGGTCCTGTCGAATGCCTACCTGAAAGTCCCAAAACGGTGCAATAGCACGACTATATAGTCCTTGTAATTCAAGTTCACTTGTCTCACCTTTAACTTGCTCAGCATCCGCTTTAACAACAAATTTATTAAGATCCTTACCAACCCATGCCTGGCCTTCTAAAACCAGAGGATCATCACCATCTGTAATACGTTTTTCTAACTGATTTATCATCACTTTAGTTATAATAGGATCATCTTCAACTGCAGCAAATAAAGATGTTGATAGCGTAAAGCCAATTAAGGTAGAAATTATTTTCGTCTTCATATTTATCTCTCCCTTAAGCTACTGTTACTTTTCTAAACATGCCTGGCATATGGTATATAAGGTGACAATGGTAAGCCCAGCTACCTTTCGCATCTGCGGTAACCAGATAGCTGATTTTTGAACCCGGCTGTACGATTACGGTATGTTTACGGGGAATATAATCTGCGTCACCGGTTTCTAAATCACTCCACATACCGTGAAGATGCATAGGATGATTCATCATAGTGTCATTAATTAAATTAATACGAACCCGTTCACCGTATTTCAGCATTAAAGGTTCGGAGTCAGAAAATTTAATTCCATTTATTGACCACATATAACGATTCATATTTCCCGTGAGGTGTAAATTAATTTCTCGACTTGGTTCTCTGGGATCATGTGTTTTATAGAGGTTTTTTAAATCCGCATAAGTCAAAACTTTGCGGCCATTATTTCGAAGGCCTACCCCCGGATCATCTAAGCGATATTGTGGCGTTCTGGAACGCATATCAACATGGGGACCATACTCTGTCTCGGCATGAACAATTTTCTGTTTGCTCCCATAACCAGCCTTACCTGACCCTATCGCAGCTTTCTCCTTCATATTATGGTCGCTATGATCCATGTTATTCATACTTGAATTCATTTTCATCATGTCGCCGCGCTTCATTTCGGGAAGTTTTCCTCCACTCATTTTTGAGTCATTCATGCTCCCCATATCATGACCACTATGATCCATACCACTCATGGAACTCATATCCATTCCCATATCACCATGCGTGAGTAGTGGTGCTGCATCCATTTCAGGTACTTCAGCAGTCATCTCAGGATGTGGTGTTAAGGTTCCACGTGCATAGCCGGAACGGTCAATGGCTTGAGAGAAAATTGAATATGCACGTTCTGCACTTGGTTCAACAATCACATCATAGGTTTCAGCGACACCAATACGAAATTCATCAACGCTAACAGGTTGTACATACTGACCATCTGCTGCAACCACGGTCATTTTTAAACCGGGGATGCGTACATCAAAGAATGTCATTGCCGCAGCATTAATAAAGCGTAATAAAACTTTTTCGCCTTTTTTAAAGAGCCCTGTCCAGCCATCTGCCGGAGTCTGGCCATTTGTTAAGAATGTGTACGTATAACCCGTGACATCTGAAATATCCCGATCTGACATACGCATTTTGTTCCACATGCCACGCTTTTTCCAGAAACTATCCCAACCACTTTCACTAACTTCTATCACTACATCGCTAATGGTACGTTCACGGAAATTATAATAATCGCTAAGCTTCTTTAATTTATAATAAATATCATTTGGATCTTCATCAGTCCAATCCGATAACAACACTACATGTTCACGATCAAAGCTATAGGGGTGTGGTTCTTTTGGATCAATAACAATTGCACCATAGGCACCAGTTTGCTCCTGGAAGCCGGAATGGCTGTGATACCAGTATGTACCACTTTGATTAACATCAAATTTATACTGATGTGTTGTACCAGGTTTGATTCCATCAAAGCTAATACCCGGTACACCATCCTGTTCTGGGGGCAGGATAATACCATGCCAATGAATCGAGGTATCTTCTGCCATGTTATTGGTGACATTTAAAGTAACCCTTTCGCCTTCTTTCCAGCGTAATGTAGGAGCCGGTACTGAACCATTAATTGCTGTAGCGATCCGTTCATTACCGGTTAAATTTATTTTTGACTCTGAGTAGGCTAAATTAAACGTTGAGCCGCTTAAGGTAACTGGCCCCGCTAAAATTTCACGCATTTTCTCTGACGAAGGCTTTGCATTTACGTTCAAACCCAGCCCCATAATCGCTGTTCCGGCTGTAACGCCTAAAACAAAGCGGCGGCGTGATAATGATTCTGGCTGCATGCCAGGTAAAATTATTTTTGACATTAATCTTTCCTGTTTCGCACAGTTATGAAGTAATTTTTCTATAACAAATATAGTTCAATACTCTGCGATATTAACCTTATAAAACTTATTTATTTTTTGCTCAATACTTAATGTATAAAGCAGCCCAGCATAAAGCGAGATTAGACTTTCGGTGGTCGGTACAAAGATGAGGGATAAACGGGAAGTAAAATCACATTTGGATTTCGGTAGATAGAGTCAGGCGTGTATGTAACATCACTGGCATTATTGGAAATAATAGCAACTATCGTTGCACCGGCACAATGTGTTGTACCGCATTCATTCTTATTGCAGCAGTCTTCTGTAGTTGTACTACCTGAATGCTTCATTTCAGCACTGGCAGTACTGCCTGAAAGGTTTATCTGGGTGTGCATGTTTTTATTCATATCCATGCACTTCGATGCTGACGCAGCAACAGATTGTAAAGGAGATACTCCTATTACAACGGCTAAAAAAAGCACCATAAAATTATCAGATAAAAATTTCATAATATGACTCTAACATAATAAAACTGTTATATGTCAACCTCAATAGAATTACCAATGTTGTATACACTTAAAATATTCGAGTACTACTTCTTAATTTAGTTCAAATATTTTAGCTTTAATCGCAATTCGACTCAGCTTGTCATTTAGCAAACTTCATCGCTACATTTATGTTTAGTACGAATATGATAAACACTTTCAACAGGGATTATCGCCACTATACCGTCACCTTCAATGCCTGTATGGGCAACATCCATAATTTTTTCAGCAATCTCAGTAGCCCGCTTTTTCCCAATAAAAACCTCAAGCTGAATATGTTCAACCATACGGTCATGCCTAAAGAAGTTTTCATACTCACCATAACCTTTAATATGAGAAACA
>Ga0316207_10002516_pt1 | contig 18629 bp, 17 predicted proteins | sample 6weekpyrite_MG_FD_204943 | JGI IMG/M metagenome (GOLD analysis project Ga0316207, IMG submission 204943) | Microbial mat bacterial communities from mineral coupon in-situ incubated in ocean water Damariscotta River, Maine, United States -... | ecosystem: Environmental > Aquatic > Marine >...
GTTCGGTCGCTTGAAAGACTGGCGTCGGATCTCAACCCGATACGACCGTTGCCCCAAGGTCTTCCTATCTGCAATTGCCCTCGCAGCAACCGTCTTGTTCTGGCTCTAAATCAATGAGTCTGGAGCCCACCGCAAGTGGCGGAGGAGGTGGGATTCGAACCCACGGTACGCTTTCACGCACGCCGGTTTTCAAGACCGGTGCATTCGACCACTCTGCCACTCCTCCGACCCGAGCCCAATACCGGGCGCGCATTGATTCTGAAAGACGTGGCCGCGCCCGCAATAGCCGCAGGATGTTGCCGATCGCACAAGGATGGGTTTGCAGTGGCGCGGCTAACCTCGTATCGTTGCGCGAAAGGGGTCCGGGGCACGGGGCCCGCACAGGCATTGGCAGGGCCGCCGCGCCGCATCGGCAACAGATGTGCGCAGTGCCCTGAGCAGGGGAACCGAGCGATGAGTTTTCAACCGACGAAACGGGCCGCAACCCGGCTGAGCGGGTTTCTCGTTCTGGCCATGACACTATCGGCCTGCGAAGCCGGGCTGCAACTGCCCTTTGGCCAGGGCGCAAGTGGCACGGATGGCGGCGGTGCCGCTGCCAGATCCACCCGGTTGGTGGAACGCGATGTCGAGGCCCCCGAGGTGTTTCAGGCCACCGATCAGGCGCTTTGGGATGGCCGGCCCTCGCTTGGCGGTGTCTGGGTGGCCAGCCCCGAGGCGACCGACCCCGAACGCGTGATCATCCGCAACGAGGATAATGGCCGTTTTGTCATCGGGGCCCTGTTCCGGCGCGAACGCGACAATCCCGGGCCGGCGCTTCAGGTCTCGTCAGATGCCGCCGCCGCGCTCAACATGGTGGCCGGCGCGCCGATCACGCTTAATGTCACGGCCCTGCGGCGCGAGGAAGTGGCCGATCCCGAGCCTGTCGCCGATCCGGCCGCCGCATCCGCCACAACAGGCGAGATTGCCGCCTCCACGCTCGATCCCATCGCCGCGGCCGCCGCAGCCATCGACGAGGCCGAGGATACCGCACCAGAACCGGCAACCCCCGCCCCCCAGGCCAGTTCGCTTGAGCGGCCCTTCATCCAGATCGGCATTTTCAGCGTCGAGGCCAACGCCACCAATACCGGCAACATGATGCGCGGCGCGGGGCTCATTCCCACGATCACCGAACAATCCAGTTCGGGGCGCACCTTCTGGCGCGTCGTAGTGGGCCCGGCCCGCAATCGCGGCGAACGTGCCCAATTGCTGGAAACCGTGCGCGGGCTCGGCTTTGCCGATGCCTATTTCGTTACCAACTGACCCGGACCAAGAGGTTTCATGTTCGCATCCCTTCGCCTCGCCATCGCGCTGTGCTTTGCCGCCCTGCCCGCCCTGGCGCAATCTTTCGAAACCCAGGCCACAGCCGCCTATGTGATCGACCACAATACCGGGCAGGTTCTGCTCGACTATAACGCCGATACGCCGCTGCCCCCGGCCTCGATGTCCAAGCTGATGACCATCAACATGGTGTTCGAAGCGCTTGAATCGGGCCAACTGACGCTGCAGACCCTGTTGCCCGTTAGTCAGGAGGCGATGGATTACGGCGGCTCGACCATGTTCCTCAACACCCGCGACCGGGTCAGCGTCGAGGATCTGTTGCTCGGGGTGATTGTACTCTCGGGAAATGATGCCACCGCCGTGCTGGCCGAGGCGCTGTCGCCCGATGGAACCGAGGCAGGATTTGCCGCGCTGATGACCCGGCGGGCGCGCCAATTGGGCATGATGAACTCCAATTTCACCAATTCCAACGGCTGGCCCGACCCGGCGCATGTCATGTCGATGCGCGATCTGGGCATCCTCGCCGAACGGCTGATCACCGAGTTTCCGCAATATTACCCGTTTTTCGCGATGACCGAGTTTGAATTTGACGGCCGCGCGCCCGATAACCGGTTCAACCGCAACCCGCTTTTGTCTCTGGGCATCGGGGCCGATGGGCTCAAGACCGGGTTCACCGACGCGGCGGGCTATGGGCTGGTGGGTTCTGCCGTGCAAGGCGAGCGCCGCGTCACCTTTGTGATCACTGGATTGCCCAGCCCCGAGGCGCGCGCCCGCGAGGCCGAACGTATCGCCAACTGGGCGTTCCGCCAATTTGCCGAGACCGAGGTTGTTGCCTCCGGCACCGAAGTGGCCCAGGCCGAGGTGTTTCTGGGCGATGCCGCGACCGTCGGGCTGGCCACCTCCGGGGGTATCTCGATGCTGCTGCCCTCGCTTCTGGACAATGCGATTGAGGCCGAGGCCATCTTTAACGGCCCCATCCAGGCCCCGATTGTGGCGGGGCAGGAAATGGGAGAGCTGGTGATCCAGGTCGAGGGCTTTGGCGAACGCCGCGTGCCGCTGGTGGCCACCGCCGATGTCGGCCCGGCCAGTTTCATGTCGCGGATCCGCACGGCGGCCGCATATGTGCTTGAGATGATCCGAAACGGCGACAACCCCCTGGCCGCAAGCTAGGGTGCCCCCTGTGTTCATCTCGCTAGAGGGCATCGACGGATCGGGCAAAAGCACCCAGGCCGGGCTGTTGGCGGCTGGTTTGCGCGAGAGAGGCCATGAGGTCGTCCTGACCCGCGAACCCGGCGGCGCGCCGGGGGCCGAGGAAATCCGCCGCCTGCTGGTCGAGGGCGATCCTGACCGCTGGTCGCCCGAGACCGAGATCCTGCTGTTCAATGCCGCCCGCCGCGACCATCTGGAACGCACCATCCGGCCCGCCCTGGCGGCCGGCAAGACCGTCATCACCGACCGGTTCGCCGATTCAACCCGCGTCTATCAGGGGGCCGCACGCGGCGATCTGCGCGGCTTTGCCGATGCCATTCATGCCGCCGCCATCGGGGTTGAACCTGACCTCACGCTGATCCTTGATATGGACCCGGAGGTCGCGCTCGCCCGTGGCCTGGCGCGGGCTTCGGGCGAAGATCGGTTCGAGGAGTTCGGCCTGCCCTTTCAACAGGCGCTGCAATCTGGGTTCCGGGCGCTGGCGACGCAATTTCCCGACCGCTGTCACGTGATCGACGCGGGCCGCGCGCCCGATGCCGTGGCCGCCGATCTCCTGGCCACCGTTCTGGCCGCCACCCCATGAGCGCCCTGGGCGAGATGGAGGCCCCGCCCGAGGCCGACCGCGCCCCCGGGGCCCCGCATCCGCGCGAAACCCCGGCGCTTTTTGGTCAGCACAAGGCCGAAGCCGCCTTTCTCGATGCGTTCAATTCGGGCCGTCAGCATCATGCCTGGCTGTTGACCGGGCCGCGCGGTGTGGGCAAGGCGACGCTGGCCTGGCGTATCGCCCGGTTCCTGCTGGCCACCCCGACAGAGACTGGTGATGCCCTCTTTGCCGCCCCGCCGCCAACCAGCCTCGATATCCCGCCCGATCATCCGGTCGCCCATCACATCCACGCCATGGCCGAGCCGCGCCTCTTTCTGCTGCGCCGCCCCTGGGACGCCAAGACCGCCAAGCTGAAAACCGTCATCACCGTCGATGAGACCCGCAAGCTGCACCCGTTTTTCGGCATGTCGGCGGCCGATGGCGGGCGCCGCGTGGTGATTGTCGATGCCGCCGACGATATGAACACCGCCGCCGCCAATGCGATTTTGAAAATGCTTGAGGAGCCGCCGAAAGGGGCCACCCTGCTTCTGGTCGCGCATCAACCCTCGCGGCTTTTGCCGACCATCCGCTCGCGTTGCCGCAGGCTGGCGCTGGACAGCTTGGGCCCTGAGGATATGGCCCGCGCCCTGGCGCAGGCCGAGATCCCGGCCCCTGACAGCACCGGGCTGACCGAGCTTGCCGCCGGATCGGTGGGCGAGGCCGTGGCGCTGGTGCAGCAGGAGGGGCTGACGCTTTACGCCGAGATCCTGGCCCTTGCCGCCACCCTGCCCCGCATGGATCGCGGGTTGGCCAGCGCGCTGGCGCAATCGGCGGGCGCGCGCGGGGCCGAGGCGCGGTTTGACCTTGCCCTCGATCTGATGGACCGGCTGATGGCGCGGCTGGCCCGCACCGGGGCGACCGGCACGGCCCCGCCCGATATCCTGCCCGGCGAGGCGGCGCTTTTGACCCGGCTGGCCCCCGATATGGCGGCAGGCCGCGCCTGGGCGGATCTGGCCGCCGATCTCACGGGGCGCGCGCGCCGGGGCCGGGCGGTCAATCTTGACCCCGCCGCGCTCATCCTTGATATGTGTCTCAGGATCGGCAGCACCGCAGAGGCCCTGCCGCTCTGACCCTGTTTCCCCGGCATAAAGGATGCCCGATTTGAGCGACCTGCCGCATATCGTCGACAGCCATTGCCACCTCGATTTCCCTGATTTCGCTGAGGAATTGCCCGAAGTTGTGGGCCGCGCCGTGGCCGCTGGCGTCACCCGCATGGTCACCATCTGCACCAAGCTGAAAAACGTACATGCAGTGCGGGCCATTGCCGAGGCCCACAGCCCGGTTTTCTGGGCCGCGGGCACCCACCCGATGAGCGCAGGCAGCGAGCCGCTGGCCACCGCCGATGACCTTATCGCACTGGCACAGCATCCGAAATTCGTCGGCATCGGCGAGACCGGGCTCGATTACCACTACACCGCCGACAGCGCCGCCATTCAGCAAGAGAGCCTGGCGATCCATATCGAGGCCGCGCGCCAAACCGGTCTGCCGCTCATTATCCATTCGCGCGATGCCGATGACGATATGGCCCGCATCCTGACGGCTGAACATGCAGCGGGCCCCTTTACCTGCGTCATGCATTGCTTCACCTCCTCGCCTGCCCTGGCCGAAACCGCGCTTGGCCTGGGCTTTTACCTTTCGATGTCGGGCATCACCGCCTTTCCACGATCCCAGGATCTGCGCGCCATTTTTGCCGCCGCGCCCATTGATCGCATCCTTGTCGAAACCGACGCGCCCTATCTGGCCCCGCCGCCCTATCGCGGCCGCCGGAACGAGCCCGCCTATACCGCCCATACCGCCACCCGCGCGGCCGAGACCTTTGGCCTGCCAGTGGCTGATTTCTTTGCCCAGACCACCCGCAATTTCGACCGGCTGTTCTGGAAAGCCTCAAACTGGGAGGCCGCCGCCTGATGGCCCGCCTGCGCTTTACCATCCTGGGCTGCGGCAGCTCGGGCGGCGTGCCGCGTTTGGGCGGGCATTGGGGCGATTGCGACCCGCTTGAGCCGCGCAACACGCGCCGACGCTGTTCGCTGCTGATCGAGCGCATGACGGACGCCGGCACCACCACGGTTCTGATCGACGCCTCGCCCGATCTGCGCGCCCAATTGCTCGATGCGGGCGTGGGGCAGTTGCATGGCGTGGTTTTCACCCATGCCCATGCCGATCACACCCATGGGCTGGATGATCTGCGCATGATCGTGATCAATATGCGCAAACGCCTGCCTGTCTATGCCGATGGCCCCACGCAAAACGATCTGATCTCGCGCTTTGGCTATGCCTTTGTGCAACCCGAAGGCTCGGATTACCCGCCCATCCTCGATCTGCATTCCATGCCGGGCGATGTCAGCATCGACGGCCCCGGCGGCGCGGTCACGCTCACGCCCTTTCGGGTCGAACACGGCAATATCGACAGCCTCGGCTTTCGCATCAATGATCTTGCCTATCTGCCCGATGTCTCAGATCTGACGGCTGAGGCGCGCACCGCTTTGCAGGGCCTCGATTGCTGGATCGTCGATGCCCTGCGGCGCAGCCCGCACCCCTCGCATACGCATCTCGACAACACGCTCAACTGGATCGCGCAGCTGGCCCCGCGCCGCGCCGTGCTGACCAATATGCATATCGACCTCGATTACCGCACGCTGGATGCCGAGACGCCCGACCACATCACGCCGGCCTATGACGGGATGCAGATCGATTACGAGATCTGAATGCTGGATCTGATCTTCATCGTGCTGCCGGTCTTTCTTGTCGTTGGGGCGGGCTATCTGACCGTCTGGACCGGTCTCTTCAGCGATGCGGGCGTCGATGCGCTGATGGTCTTCACCCAGAAATTCGCCATTCCCGCCCTGCTTTTCGGGGCTATTTCCACGCTGGATCTGGAGCAGAATTTTGACTGGCCGCTCTTGGTTTCCTTCTACACCGGCTCGCTCATCAGCTTTGCCCTGGGCCTTTTGGGGGCGCGGTTTTTCTTTGCCCGGCCCTGGCCCGATTCCGTGGCCATCGGATTTGCCAGCCTTTTCGCCAATACCGTGCTATTGGGTCTGCCCGTAATGCAGAGCGCCTATGGCGTCGCCGCCCTCGGGCCCAGTTTCGCCATCGTCTCGATCCATGCCGCGTTCTGCTATTTCCTGGGCATCACAACGATGGAGACGCTCTGTGCCGCAAGCCGCAACCCGCTGCGCGTTCTGGCAACCGTGGCCCAGGCGATGTTCCGCAATGCTCTGATGATCGGGGTCGGGCTTGGCTTTGTCGTCAACCTGAGCGGTGTGGCCGTACCCGATGTGGCGACCGAGGCGGTTGACCTGATGGCGCGCGCGGCTCTGCCGGTGGCTCTCTTTGGTTTGGGCGGCGTTTTGGTGCGCTACCGGCCCGAAGGCGACGCCAAGGTCATCGCCTATATCTGTGTGCTGTCGCTCGTGCTGCACCCGGCCATCGCCTATACGATGGGCCGCGCGGTGATGGGCATTGATACCGGCCAGTTGCGCGGCGCGGTGGTGACGGCGGCCATGGCCCCCGGCATCAACACCTATGTGTTCGCCAATATGTATGGCGTCGCCAAGCGGGTCGCGGCCTCGGCGGTGCTGGTGGGCACGGCGCTCTCTGTCCTGACCGCTTCGTTCTGGCTTTATATCCTGCCATAGGGTCAGGATCCATTAATCCTGACCCTAGACTTGTGGCAGAGGCCCGTTTCGGCGTAATCAGCACCCCCATGGCGCATCATCAGGCATCCCGTATTTCCATGATCCAGACCCTTCGCACCGCTTTGCGCAGTCACCGCGCCCGCCGCCGCGCCCGGCTGGCCGATTGGCGCGCTGGTTGGAGCGCCGATCTAGACGCGCCCGGGGCGCGCCGCGCCGCGCGCTACGACATGCATGTGCTCGATCACGGGCTGGTCCGGATATTATGGAAAAACCGCGCCCAGATTGCCCCCGGCATCTGGCGCGGCAATCAACCGGCACCGGGCGACGTTGCCGATCTGGCCACCATGGGCATCCGCAGCATCGTCAATTTTCGCGGGGCGAACCAATGGGGCAGCTACCTGTTGGAGGCCGAGGCCTGCGCCGCCCATGACATCACGCTGATCAATGGCCGGCTCTATTCCAGCACCGCCCCGAGCCCTGAGCAGATCCACGCGGCGCTGGACCTGATCGAGACCGCCGAGAAACCGGTTTTCCTGCATTGCAAATCGGGCGCGGACCGGGCCGGGCTGGCCTCGGTGCTCTATCTGCTGGCGCAGGGTGTTGAGCCCATCGAGGCGGCAGCGCAGCTCAGCTGGAAACGCGCCCATCTGCGGATCTCGCGCACCGGTATTCTGGACGCTTTCGTCACCGACTATGCCGCCGCGCGCGCCGCCACCGGCATCGGGTTCCTTGACTGGGTCGATACCGCTTATGATGCCGAGACGCTTGCGGCCTCATTCGAGAACACGCGTGTCACCCTTCGCCTGATGGACTGGATTTTGCGCCGTGAGTGAACCTGCCAAAAACCTGCTGATCCGGCTCTGGCGCGATCATGTGGTGACCTTCTGGCCGCTGCTCATTGTGGCCTTTGTGCTGATGGTGATCGAAGGCAGCACGCTTGGGGCCATTTCCTACCTGATCCAGCCGCTCTTTGATCTTGTTTTCATTGACGGAAACGCCTCTGCCGTGACCTGGGTCGCGCTGGCGATTTCGGGTATTTTCGTGCTGCGGGCGCTGTCGGGCTTTGGCCAGCGCGTGCTGATCGTGACCATCGGCCTGCGGGTCACCACCGCGCTGCAATCGCGGCTTCTGGGCCATCTCTTGGGCCTTGATGCGCGCTATTTTCAGGACAATGCGCCCGGCGCGCTGATCGAACGGGTGCGCGGCGATACCCAGGCGTTGCAAGGCGTTGCAAGTGCCACGCTGATGACATTGGGGCGCGACACGATCTCGGTGATTTCGCTTTTGACGGTGATGATGATCTCGGATTGGAAATGGGCGCTGCTGGCGTTGATTGGCGTGCCGATCCTGATCTTTCCGCTCGGCTTTCTGCAACGCCTGATCCGCGCCACAACCCGCGCCGCGCGTGATGCCGCCGCCCGGCTCTCCACCCGGCTCGATGAAATATTCCACGGCATTGTTTCGATCAAGGTCAACCGGTTGGAAGAATACGAGGCCACCCGCTTCGATCATGAGGTTGACGGGTTTCTGGCCGCGCAATTGCGCGCCGAACGCGGCAAGGCGGCCAATCCGGCGGTGATCGACATCATCGCCGCGATCGGGTTTCTGGCGGTGCTGATCTATGGCGGGCGCGAAATCATCGCCGGTGAAAAAACCGTGGGTGAGTTCATGTCCTTTTTCACGGCGCTTGCGCTGGTCTTTGATCCGCTGCGCCGCCTCTCGGCCGTCATCGGCCAAATTCAGGCCGCGATGGCCTCGCTGGAGCGGCTTTATGCGGTGTTGGAGGCGCGCCCCACGATCCTGCCGCCCGCATCGCCCAAACCCTTGGAAACAGGCGATATTTCATTCCGCGATGTCAGCTTTGCCTATGGCGAGGCGGCGGTTTTGCGGGATCTGAGCATCACGGCCGCGACCGGCAAAACAACCGCGCTGGTCGGCCCGTCCGGGGCCGGAAAAAGCACGGTCTTCTCGCTCCTGACGCGGCTGATCGACCCGTCTCAGGGCCAGATCACGATTGCCGGAACGCCAATTGATCAGGCCGATATCGACCGGCTGCGCGATGCCATCGCGCTGGTCGGGCAGGATACTGCGCTTTTTGACGAAACCATCGCGCAAAATATCCGCCTTGGCCGGCTGAATGCCACCGAAGATCAGGTCCGCGCCGCCGCCCAGGCCGCTCATGTCACGGATTTCGCCGAGGAATTTCCGCTCGGGCTTGAGACCCCGGTTGGCCCGCGTGGCGGATCTCTCTCGGGGGGGCAGCGTCAGCGCGTCGCCATCGCCCGTGCCATGCTGCGCGATGCGCCGATCCTGTTGCTGGATGAACCGACCTCGGCGCTGGATGCACAATCGGAACAGCTGGTTGCGCAGGCGTTGGAACGGTTGTCAAAGGGGCGCACGACGCTGGTCATTGCGCACCGGCTGTCGACCATCCGGGCCGCCGATCATATCGTGGTGATGGATCAGGGCCGCGTCGTCGAAGAGGGCACGCATGACGCCCTGATGGCGCAAAACGGAGCCTATGCGCGGCTCAACCAACTGCAATCGGCGGGGCTGACGGCCCCGTTATAGCGGTGATTCCCCGGCCCGAAACGACCCGTGTCCGGGCCTGGGACAAAAAAGTGATCACGCCCGCTGACACCCCATTTTGCACTTATTATCAACATTTTGTGTGAAACGGCGCATCCTTACCCAATCCGGGCGCTGATCACGTTTTGCCCCTTATGATTGACAGCGCTTACATCGCCCGCTGACAATGCGGGCTCACTCGGTGCCCTGTCATCATCCGACCCCGTTCGACCCCGTAGCCGGAGGGATCCATGATCTTAACCCGCAACACGCCCGCCAAGGGCGCGCTTGCCCGCCTCGCCTTGACCCTGGCCCTGATGTTTTCAGGTGTCGTGATCTCCGATGGGGCCACCGCTCAAACCGTCACCCGCGCCAGCGCCTCATCGGCCATCATCGCGGGTCCCGGCCTTTCGCCGCTGGCCGGCTATTACCGGCAGTTGCAGACCCAGTTGCAAGCCCGTGGCTATCTGCGCCAGGACCGCACCGCCGGTGCCGATGTCGATGCCACCACGCTGGCAGAGAATTTCATGGCGATCGCGATGCGCAGCGAATACCGGCTGACGGCAAATGGGGCCACGCGCTTTGGCGGCGCATCGCCGCTGCGCCGGTGGGAAGAGCCCATTCGCATCGGGGTGCGTTTTGGCGCATCCGTGGACGCAAGCCAGCGCCGGGCGGATATGTCGGCCGTGCGCGGCGTGGCCGGGCGGTTGCAACGCGCCAGCCTGCATCCCGTCAGCGTCATCGATGGCACGCCGAATTTTTTCGTTCTGGTTCTGAACGATGAGGAACGTGCCAATGCCGGGCCGCTGCTGGCCGAGATCGCGCCGGGCCTCAGCCGCGGGGCCAGCAACGCCATCACCCGGATGCGGCGCAACACGTTTTGCATGGTCGTGGCGACGCCCGCCGCCGACCCGGCCCAGGGCTATGTCCAGGCTATCGCCGTGGTGCGGGCCGAACTGCCGCCGGTGATGCGCCAATCCTGCATCGAAGAGGAACTGGCCCAGGGCATGGGGCTGTGCAATGACAGCGACGCCGCCCGGCCCTCCATCTTCAATGATGATGAGGAATTTGCCGTGCTGACGCGCCATGACGAGATGCTGCTGAGGATGCTCTACGACGATAATCTGCGCCCCGGCATGTCCCCCACAGAGGTGGGGCGACGAATAAATCAGGTCGCGGCCTCGGTTCTGGCGCGCAGCTAAGCCACCCAGCCCCAATGTCAGAGGACCGGGCCCCACGGCGATCGCTCTAACCCGATCGCGTGGAGACCGGCCTTCCACACCACACCTCGGCGCGCGCGCGTATATCCGTCCTCGGGATCCTCTCGGAGGGGCGGGTCCCGATGCGCGGGCAATTATCTGGTGTGTCAGGCGCGACCCCCGGTCGGGGACCAACGGGGGGACATCGGGAAATCCGGGGGCCGCGCCGATCGTCGTACCCAATAGATAGGGTCCAATTCCGATCGCGCAAACCAGCGGGCGCGCAGGGGATATTGTGCACAAACGCACGCAAAGCTGCGTGAACACCACGCGATGCGCGCAGACGGGGCGTGCGCCCTGCCCACCCATCATTTCGTCAAGCTTCGGCTTTAATCGCGTGCAGCAAACCCGACCCGTCGCGAGATGGGCCAGAGTTCAGAGCAGCCGACCGGCCGCGGGGGGCTGACATGGCAAGACACCAATACACGATCCTGTCGACGATGAAGGATGAGGGGCATTCCAGCTGGAACGGGTCGCCTATCACCGCCTGACCCGGTTCAACGACATCTGCGCCGACACCAATAATCGCCAAGACGGCACCGATGACATGCTGATCTGGCTGCAGCAAATGGGCTGTGTCCGAGATGTCCGCAATGAGGTGCCCAGGGGCAAGGAACCGCAACCCAAGGCGCTGCTTTCGGGGGCAGAAAACCCTGAGGTCACCGATACCGATTGGGGGCTGATGATGGATGCCGACGCATGCGTGAGCAGCCATCGTTGCTGCCACCGTCGATCATACCCTGCGCAGCATCGAGATGCAGATGCAGGACGCTGAACTGAAAGCGTTTGTCGAGGCTGAAACGGTGGATGTCGCCGCTCAATAAGGCAGCGCCTGCCCGTCCCAAGTCTCGAAACAGCCGGTTGTTGCGGGCGATAACATGTCGAAACGCTCGATCAGCCCTGCGGCCGATGCGGCGGGGGTCAGATCGGCGGCCTTGCCGCCCATATCGGTCTGCACCCAACCGGGATGATAGATGCCCACGGCGATATCTTCGGGCTTAAGCTCGGCCGCCAGATTGCGCCCCAGATTGATCGCGGCCGCCTTGGAGGCGCGATAGATGAACGAGCCGCCCGGCGCGTTGCTGGACCGGCCCATCTGGCTGCTGATGATGGCGATCCGGGCCGCCGGGGCGTGGCGCAATTGCGGCAGCATGGCCTGCACCGTCAGGAAAACGCCGGTCACGTTGACGGCCAGGGTCTGGGCCCACATCGCGGCGTCAAACCCGGTGTCCAGATCCTGCAGCTTGTCCAGATAGACGCCCGCGTTGCATATCAGCAGATCCAGCGGCTCAGCGTGGCGCGCGGCAAACCCCCGCACTGCGTCGGCATCGGTCACATCGAGCTGATCCCAGGTCACATCCGCGCCGCCCGGGGCAGGCCCGGTCGTGGTGCCAACCACGCCGTCGCCGCGCGCAGATAATTGCCGGGCCAGTTCCAGCCCGATGCCGCGTGACGCGCCGGTGATGATGCAGCGCATGCCCTAGTTGCTCCTGGCTTTGGGCAGCACCGGCAGCGGGGCCACCGGGATGCCATCTTCGATCAGTGCCTGCGCCTCTTCTGGCTTGGCCTCGCCATGGATCAGACGTTCGGGAGCCTCACCCAGATGGATGCTGCGCGCTTCCTTGGCGAAATTTTCACCGACATAGCTAGAATTTTCGTCCAAATGTTTGCGAAACGCGCTCAGCGCCTCCTCCATCTGGGTGACGGGGCCAGACAGCGACACCCGTGCGTCGGGGGCCGGTTCGGCCGGTTTTTTGGTGACCTGCGGGGCCATCATGGCCTTTTGCACGTCATCGCAGCCGCAGACCGAGCAGCTGATCAAACCGCGCGTGGCCAGCGCCTCAAAGGCCTCTGCCGATTTGAACCAGCTGTCAAAGCTGTGCCCATCGGTGCATTTCAAAGTGTATCGGATCATGGTCGCGGCACAGTAATACCTAGTGGTTCAGAATCAAGCGTTTCACGCGAGCGATCTGCTACATCACCCGCGCTGGATCAAAGTTTCGCAGGATTTTCTTGAGATCTGGTTCACTGATCCGCGATGCAGCCTTGGCGGGGGTAAACCATTTGCGTTTGCGCAGGCCCGCCTCAGGGTAATCATCGGCCAGCTTGTGCACCTCCAGCGGAAAGACGGCGGCAATGCAGGGCAGAAGAACACCGCCCGGCATGGTCTTGGCGTAGGAATAGAACCCGATGCAGGCCTCGCTGGCGATGCCGCGAATGCCGGCCTCTTCCCAGGCCTCCTGCGCGGCCGATGCGGCGGGCGTCATCGCATCCATCGGCCAGCCCTTAGGCAGGATCCAGCGCCCGGTGACCCGGCTGGTAATCAGCAGGATCTGCAATCCGGCCTTCTTGCGGCGGAACGGCAGGGCCGAAAACTGCGTGCGCGGATCGCGTTTTGCCGCGTCTCCCAGGCGCATCGGCGATTGATCTGATCGGGTCGTGTCCATGGCCACGTTTTTTCTTTTGCGACGTTTTATTGCTGCTCTGGCTTAGGATATAGGTATTTATTGGGGCAGGCAAACCCAAGCCCCCGGATCAGGGGGCAAAGTCTCTCGCCCGGCAATGCCCGGTGCCGGGGCCATCATCGCCGCGCCCGTTTTTTCAGTGCAGCGCCATCTCGACCGGCACCGATCGGCCAAGCTCCAGCGCCATCAGCCCAACAAAAAGCGCGCGCAGCCGCCAACCGGGATAGCGCCGCCACAAGATTACCAGCATCACGCCCGATACCGCCACTTCCAACGGTCCGATCCAGGCCGCGCCAAAGCGCCGGTCCCAATAAGAAAACGGGCTGCGAAACATCCAGTCGGTGAGCGGCCAGAACTGCATCCGCGCATCCTCATTATGCAGCGCGAAATCGGTTGCCAGATGCAAAAGCCCCGCCGCAGAAAACGCGATCAGCCAGTGCCGCTGCCACCAGAGCCCCAGGGCCAGTGCAGCCCCCCAGAACAGAAAGGAATTATCGACCGCAAAGATGCGCTGCCATTCATCCGAGAAATAAAGCTCGCCGAACACCACCTGGGCCGGGGTCTGCTGGATAAAAAGCGCGATGCCGACCAAAAGATAGAGGCTGATATCGGGGGCCAGCGACCCCAAAAGCGCGCAGGCCGTGGTGTTGCGGCGCGCCGGGTTTCCGAACGCAGCGGTGCCGAGCAAAAGATGGGCAGGCGTGTTCACGACCGCGCCCTAGCTGCGTTCGGAGCCACAGCCTGCCGACGTCTCGACAGCTGTGAAGATTGGGCCGATGACGGCAAGGGCGATACGCATGGGGCAACGGGCTCCGCTCTGGTCAAAGCCGCACCCTGCCATGGAAATCTCAGTATGGAAAGCGGCGCGGCTCGGGGCCGGCCCATGAAAAAACCCCGGCGCGATGGCCGGGGTTCAATAGGGTCATATCGCGCCGGATCAGTCGATCTTGGGCAGCAGGCTGTCCAGCGACGCCTTGGCATCGCCATAGAACATGCGCGTGTTTTCCTTGTAGAAAAGCGGGTTCTCGATCCCGGAATAACCGGTACCCTGGCCGCGTTTGCTGACAAAAACCTGCTTGGCCTTCCAGCATTCCAGCACCGGCATGCCAGCGATGGGGCTGTTGGGATCCTCCTGCGCGGCCGGGTTCACGATATCGTTAGACCCGATCACGATGGCCACATCGGTCGATGGGAAATCGGCGTTGATCTCATCCATCTCCATCACGATGTCATAGGGCACCTTGGCCTCGGCCAGAAGCACGTTCATATGCCCCGGCAGACGCCCGGCGACGGGGTGGATGGCAAAGCGCACCTCCTTGCCCTGCGCACGCAGCTTGCGGGTCAGCTCGCTGACCGATTGCTGCGCCTGCGCCACCGCCATGCCATAGCCCGGGATGATGATGATGCTGTCGGCCTCATTCAGCGCCGTTGCCACGCCATCGGCGTCGATGGCGATCTGTTCGCCGTCGATCTCCTGTGCGGGCCCCGTGGTATTGCCGAACCCGCCCAGGATGACGCTGACGAAACTGCGGTTCATCGCCTTGCACATGATATAGCTCAGGATCGCCCCCGAGGAGCCCACCAGCGCGCCGGTCACGATCAGGAGATCATTGCCAAGCGAGAACCCGATCGCCGCCGCCGCCCACCCGGAATAGGAGTTCAGCATCGAGACAACCACCGGCATATCGGCCCCGCCGATGCCCATGATCAGGTGATAGCCGATGAAGAATGCCAGCAGCGACATCACCACCAGCGCCCAACCGCCGCCGGTGCTCATGTAGATGATCAGCAGGATCACCGACAGCGCCGCCGCCCCGGCATTCAGCATATGCCCGCCGGGCAGTTTTTCGGCCTTGGAGGTCACTTTGCCTGCCAGCTTGCCAAACGCAACGACGGAACCGGTGAAAGTCACCGCCCCGATAAAGACGCCCAGAAAGACCTCGACCTTGAGGATCGCCAGCTCAACGCTCGTCTTTTCCGCCACGGTCCCGGCAAACCCGGTCAGCGCCTCCAGCGCCTCGGTGTTGCCGTCCGCGTTCAGGTTGATGATCATGTTCATCACCAGTTCGGCGTTGAACCCGATAAACACCGCCGCCAGACCGACAAAGGAATGCAGCGCCGCCACAAGTTGCGGCATTTCCGTCATCTGCACCCGGCCCGCGACATAAACACCGATGAGCGAGCCCACCGCGACGCTGACAAGGATCAGGAACCAGTTGGCGATGCCCGGGCCAAACACGGTGGCCAGCACCGCCAGCCCCATGCCCACGATGCCATACCAGACGGCGCGCTTGGCGCTTTCCTGGCCCGACAGCCCGCCAAGCGAGAGAATGAAAAGGATTGCGGCCGAGATATAGGCCGCCGAAACGAGACCGATCGACATGAACTATTCCCTCCGGATCAGGATTTCTGGAACATGGCGAGCATGCGCCGTGTCACGAGGAAGCCACCGACAATATTGATCGAGGCAATTAGGACCGAGACGGTCGCCAGCGTCACCACCAGCCACTGGCCGGTTCCGATCTGCAAGAGCGCGCCCAGGATGATGATGCCCGAAATGGCATTGGTCACCGCCATCAGCGGCGTGTGCAGGCTATGGGCGACGCCCCAAATCACCTGGAAACCCACGAAACAGGCCAGCGCGAAGACGATGAAATGGCTCATGAAACTGGCCGGGGCGTAGATGCCAATCAGCAGGATCAGCGCCGTGCCAATCGCCAGCAGCCCGACCTGGTTACGGGTCTGGGTGCGGAACGCGGCGACCTCGTTTGCGCGTTTTTCCGCGACCGTCAATTCGCGCGGCTTTTCCGCCTGCGGGCGGGCCGCGATCGCCTGGATCTTGGGCGGCGGCGGCGGGAATGTGATCTCGCCCTGATAGGTCACCGTCGCGCCACGGATCACGTCATCTTCCATGTCGTGATTGATCTGGCCGTCTTTTTCCGGCGTCAGATCGGTCAGCATGTGGCGGATATTGGTGGCGTAAAGCGTCGAGGCCTGGCTGGCCATCCGGCTCGGGAAATCGGTATAGCCGATGATGGTGACGCCGTTTTCGGTCACGATCTTCTCATCGGCCACAGTCAGCTTGCAATTGCCGCCCTTTTCGGCGGCCAGATCGACAATCACCGAGCCCGGCTTCATCGCCGCGACCATATCCTCGGTCCAGAGCTCGGGCGCTTCGCGGTTGGGGATGAGCGCCGTGGTGATCACGATATCCATCTCGGGGGCCAGCTCGCGGAACTTGGCCAGCTGCGCCTCGCGAAACTCGGGGCTCGAGACCGAGGCGTAACCGCCCGAGGCCGCGCCATCCTGGGCCGCCTCCTCGAAATCGAGATAGACAAATTCGGCCCCCATCGATTCGACCTGTTCGGCCACTTCGGGGCGCACGTCAAAGGCGTAGGTAATCGCGCCAAGCGATGTCGAGGTGCCGATCGCTGCCAAACCTGCGACGCCCGCGCCCACCACCAGAACTTTTGCCGGGGGCACCTTGCCCGCGGCGGTGATCTGACCGGTAAAGAAGCGGCCGTAATTATTGCCCGCCTCGATCACCGCGCGATAGCCCGCGATATTGGCCATCGAGCTCAGCGCATCCATCTTTTGCGCCCGGCTGATGCGCGGCACCATTTCCATGGCGATGACATTGGCACCCTTGGCCTTGGCGGCCTCCATGCCGTCATCGTTTCCGGCAGGATTAAAGAAGGAAATCAACGTCTTGTCGTCGCTCAGACGTTTCAGCTCGGTGGCATTGGGCTGGCGCACCTTGGCGATGATATCGGCCGCTTTCCACAGCGCCGCGGCGGTCTTGACCACCTCGACGCCCGCGGCCGCGTAATCGGCATCGGCAAAGCCCGCGGCCGCGCCCGCGCCTGTCTCGATCACACACTCATAGCCCAGCTTTTGCAGCTGCGTGGCGCTGTCGGGCGTCATTGCAACCCGGTTCTCGCCAGCTTCCACTTCTTTTGGTGCACCTATCTTCACGATGTTCCCCTCCATCTGGTCCGCACGCGCGGGTTGCGAGCCGTCTTACACGGGCTTTTCGCGGCCTACAACTAAGCCCGTGGCACCAACGATCCGGGCCAAACCGGCCACAACAGGCCGCGACCGGAGATTTTCCCTTTATTGCCAAGCATCAACCCGGTTCGGCATGCCATTGCACACCCTTAACAATTTCAAATTGCTGAATTTTTTCTTGAATGATTGGCGTGATGCGTTATCCGGACCTGACCCTGCTGCAAGGAACCGCCATGCCTCCGATACCTGACCACCCGCTGCGCTACGATCTGGCCAATGAATTGCACGCCCGGCCCTTTCCCACGCTTGGCGTCAACAGCCAGGCCATCCTGCTGGCGATCAAGCGCCCGCAAGAGGGGCCCAGCACGGACAAGGATGCCGACAGGCTGCATCTGCTGGACTTGCTGGATCGCCATGGCGCGCCGCATCCGCAGCCAGAGGCCACGCATTTTTCCGGCAAGATCGGGCGCCATCACCTGAAATGGGAACGCCATACAGAATTCGTGACCTACACGATCTTTGCCGACGGCCTGGGCGAGCGCGCCTTTGACCCGGCAATCTGGGAGGTTTTTCCGCAGGACTGGCTGGCGGCTGCCCCGGGCGCACGCATCACCTCGGCCCAGATCCACATCGCCGAACGCACCGCACCCGATGCCAAGATCGAAAAGCATCTCAAAGGCTGGTTCGTGGCCGAGAGCCTGGCCGCCAGCACCGTTCTGGATAACAGCGCCATCATCGCCAGCGATTTCCGGATCGATATGGGCGGCCATATGCGCTTTGCCATCTTCGCGGGTCCCGATACCGGCCCGGCGCGGATCGGGCGTATCCTGCAACGGCTCTGCGAGATCGAGACCTACAAGGCGATGGCGATGCTGGGGTTGCCGCGGGCGCGCGCGCTCAATACCCGCATGGCCGCGATCGATGATGGCCTGGCCGATCTGCTGGACGAGATGGCCCGTGGGCAAGGGGCCGCAGAGGCCGCGCTTGAACAGCTGCTGACACTGGCCACCGAGCTGGAGACGCTGATGTCGCGCGCCGCGTTCCGCTTTGGGGCTACCGGGGCCTATAACGCCATCGTCAACAGCCGCGTCGCGGTCCTGCGCGAGGGTCGGTTTCTGGGCGCGCAGACCTTTGGAGAATTTATGATGCGCCGGTTCGATCCGGCCGTGCGCACCGTCAAAAGCACCGAGCATCAGCTCAGATCGCTGACCGACCGGGCCGGGCGTGCCGGCGACCTGCTGCGCACCAAGGTCGAGGTCGACCGCGCCGCGCAAAACCAGGATCTGCTGGCCCGGATGGACAAACGCGCCGCCCTGCAGCTCAGGCTCCAGGAAACGGTCGAGGGCCTGTCGGTCGTCGCCATCAGCTATTACGCGGTCAATCTGCTCAGCTATCTTCTGGCACCTGTGGCCTATCGCGTCGGGGTTGAAAAACCGCTACTGACGGCGCTGCTGGTGCTGCCCGTGATCGGCGGGGTCTGGTTTCTGACCCGGCGCATCCGCAAATCGCTCAGCTAAAGACA
>Ga0316207_10002517_pt1 | contig 18618 bp, 16 predicted proteins | sample 6weekpyrite_MG_FD_204943 | JGI IMG/M metagenome (GOLD analysis project Ga0316207, IMG submission 204943) | Microbial mat bacterial communities from mineral coupon in-situ incubated in ocean water Damariscotta River, Maine, United States -... | ecosystem: Environmental > Aquatic > Marine >...
TTCTATGACTGGTATTGCGATCTGCCGCCGGCCTCGCCGATGACCTGGGGCGAACAGACCGACGTGCCGGAAAGCGCCGATTGGTATAATTCGGGCTATCTGCTGCTCTGGGGCTCGAACGTGCCGCAGACCCGCACGCCGGATGCGCATTTCTATACCGAAGTGCGCTACAAGGGCACCAAATCCGCCGTCATCTGCCCCGACTATTCCGAGGCCGCCAAGTTTGGCGATGTCTGGCTGAACGCCAAGCAGGGCACCGATGCCGCGCTGGCGATGGCCTTTGGCCATGTCATCCTGCGCGAATTCCACCTCGACCGTCAGGCCGAGTATTTCGAGGAATACACCCGCAAATATTCCGACTTCCCGATGCTGGTGCGGCTCGATGAAAAGGACGGCCGGGTTGTTCCGGGCCGGTTCCTGCGGGCCGACGATCTGGATGGCAAGCTGGGTGAAGATAACAACCCGGAATGGAAAACCGTCGCGCTGGACGAGACATCGAAAGCGCTGGTCGCGCCCAATGGCTCGGTCGGATACCGCTGGGGCGAGGATGGCGAGTGGAACCTGGAGGAACGCGCCGGAGAGGCTGACACCCGGCTCAAGATGAGCCTGGTGCTGGACGAGGATCACGATGCCGTTCTGGGCGTGGATTTCCCCTATTTCGGCGGCGAAGCGACCCCCGAATTTGCCACCGATGCCGAGCACCCCGATGTGCTGACCCGCAACATCCCCGTGAAAACCATCCAGACCGCCGATGGCGAGATCAAGGTGGCCACGGTGTTTGATCTCTTCTGTGCCAATTACGGCCTCGACCGGGGTCTTGGCGGCGACTGGGTTACCGCCGATTACGACGATGAGATCCCGGGCACACCTGCCTGGGCGTCGAAAATCACCGGGGTTCCGGCCGACAAGATCATCCTCGTGGCCCGGGAATTCGCGCAAAACGCCGAGACGACCAAAGGCAAGTCCATGGTCATCATCGGGGCCGCGATGAACCACTGGTATCACATGGACATGAACTATCGCGGCGTCATCAACATGTTGGTGATGTGTGGCTGCGTTGGTCAGTCCGGCGGTGGCTGGGCGCATTACGTGGGCCAGGAAAAGCTGCGTCCGCAAACCGGCTGGCAGCCGCTGGCCTTCGCGCTCGACTGGAACCGTCCGCCGCGGCACATGAACTCCACCTCGGCCTGGTATGCCCATACCGATCAGTGGCGTTACGAGACCCTGGAAGCCAAGGAAATCATCAGCCCCACCGCGCCCGAGGGCGATTGGGACATCAACCTGATCGATTACAACATCCGTGCCGAACGCATGGGCTGGTTGCCCTCGGCCCCGCAGCTTAAAACCAACCCGTTTGAGGTCGCCAAGGCGGCCAAGGCGGCAGGCCAGGAGATCCCGGCCTATGTTGCAGAGCAGCTGAAATCGGGCGATCTGGAGATGTCCTGCGAGGATCCGGATGCCCCGGAAAACTGGCCGCGCAACCTCTTTGTCTGGCGCTCCAACCTGCTGGGGTCCTCCGGCAAGGGGCATGAATATTTCCTCAAGCACCTGCTTGGCACCGATCACGGCGTGATGGGCAAGGATCTGGGCGAGGATGGCGCGCAATTGCCGAAAGAGGCGACATGGCATGCCGATGCGCCGCGCGGCAAGCTGGATCTTCTGGTCACCATCGACTTCCGTATGTCGACCACGGCCGTCTATTCAGACATCGTTCTGCCAACCGCCAGCTGGTACGAAAAAGACGACATGAACACCAGCGACATGCACCCGTTCATCCACCCGCTGCAGGCGGCGGTCGATCCGGCCTATGAAAGCAAATCCGACTGGGAGATCTTCAAATCGATCGCCAAGAAGGTTCAGGAAGTCGCGCCCGAGATTCTGGGCGTCGAGACCGACATCGTGGCCCTGCCCATCCTGCATGACACCCCTGCCGAGATTGCGCAGGATCAGGTCAAGGACTGGAAAAAAGGCGAATGCGATCTGATCCCGGGCAAGACGGCCCCCAACTATATCGCCGTCGAGCGGGATTACACCAAGATCTACGATCGCTTCACCGCGCTTGGCCCGCTGATGGACAAGCTTGGCAATGGCGGCAAGGGCATCGCCTGGAACACTCAGACCGAGATCGACAATCTGAGTGCACTGAATGGCGTGCAACTGGATGGTTCGGCCGCGGGACGCCCCAAGATCGACACCGCGATCGACGCTTGCGAGGTCATCCTGATGCTGGCCCCGGAAACCAACGGCGAAGTGGCCGTGAAGGCCTGGGAATCGCTTGGCAAGGCCACCGGGCGCGAACATGCCCACCTGGCCGAAGGGGAACATCACAACAAGATCCGGTTCCACGACATCGCGGCACAGCCCCGCAAGATCATCTCGAGCCCGACCTGGTCGGGGATCGAAAGCGAGAAGGTCAGCTATAACGCGGGCTATACCAACGTGCATGAGCTGATCCCGTGGCGCACGCTGACAGGCCGTCAGCAGCTCTATCAGGATCACCTGTGGATGCGCGCCTTTGGCGAAGGGTTGATGAGCTACCGGCCTCCGGTCGATCTCAAGACCATCACCCGCGACGTGCAGGATAGCGGTGATACGCTGGTGTTGAACTTCATCACGCCGCACCAGAAATGGGGCATCCACTCGACCTATTCCGACAACCTGCTGATGCTGACGCTGAACCGCGGCGGCCCGGTGGTCTGGTTGAGTGAGAATGACGCCAAATCGGCCGGTATCGTCGATAATGACTGGGTCGAGGCCTATAACGTGAACGGTGCGCTCACCGCGCGCGCGGTGGTCAGCCAGCGGATCAAGGATGGCACCGTGTTCATGTATCACGCGCAGGAAAAGATCGTGAATACGCCCGGTTCCGAGAAAACCGGCCATCGCGGCGGCATCCACAACTCTGTCACCCGCGCCACGTTGAAACCCACCCATATGATCGGTGCCTACGCGCACCAGTCCTATGGCTTCAACTACTACGGCACGGTCGGCTCGAACCGCGATGAATTCGTCGTTGTCAGAAAAATGCGCAAGGTCGACTGGCTCGATCAGGAAGCAACCCAAACGGAGGCAGCAGAATGAAAGTTCGCGCACAAATCGGCATGGTGCTGAACCTCGATAAATGCATCGGGTGTCACACATGCTCTGTCACCTGCAAGAACGTCTGGACCAGCCGCGATGGTGTTGAATATGCCTGGTTCAACAATGTCGAGACCAAGCCGGGCACCGGCTATCCGACCGACTGGGAAAACCAGGCGCGTTGGAAAGGTGGCTGGGAACGGACAAGGTCCGGCAAATTGCAGCCCAAGCAGGGCAACAAATGGCGGATCCTGTCCAACATCTTCGGCAATCCCGACCTGCCCGAGATCGACGATTATTACGAGCCGTTCGATTTCGACTATGACCACCTGAAATCGGCCCCCGACTCCAAGGCCTTTCCGACGGCACGGCCCCGGTCGAAAATCACCGGCGAGCGGATCGAGAAGATCGAAAAAGGCCCCAACTGGGAGGAAATCCTGGGTGGTGAGTTTGCCAAGCGTTCGGAGGATTACAACTTCGAGGGCATTCAAAAGCAGATGTATGGTGAATACGAAAACACCTTCATGATGTATCTGCCGCGTCTGTGCGAACACTGCCTGAACCCGGCCTGCGCCGCATCCTGCCCGTCGGGCGCGATCTACAAGCGCGAGGAAGACGGCATTGTCCTGATCGACCAGGAAAAATGCCGCGGCTGGCGGATGTGCGTCTCGGGCTGCCCCTATAAAAAGGTCTACTACAACTGGTCGACCGGCAAATCCGAGAAATGCACGCTCTGCTATCCCCGGATCGAAAGCGGCAACCCCACGGTCTGTTCGGAAACCTGCGTCGGACGTATCCGGTATCTCGGTGTCATGCTCTATGATGCCGACAAGATCGAAGAAGCGGCCAATGCGCATGAGACGACCGATCTTTATGACGCGCAACTGGGCGTGTTCCTGGACCCCAACGACCCCGAAGTGATCAAGGCTGCCGCGCGCGATGGCGTGCCGCAGGACTGGATCAAATCGGCCCAGGAAAGCCCGATCTGGAAAATGGCCATGGAGTGGAAGGTCGCCTTCCCGCTGCATCCCGAATACCGGACGCTGCCGATGGTGTGGTATATCCCGCCACTCTCGCCGATCCAGAACGCCGCCGAAGCCGGTGCGATCAGCACCAATAACGGCATGCCCGATGTCCGCAACCTGCGCATTCCGCTGAAATACCTCGCTAACATGCTGACGGCAGGCGACGAGGAACCGGTGGCCCACGCGCTGGAGCGGATGCTGGCGATGCGCGCCTATATGCGGTCGAAAACCGTCGAGGGCGTGATCGACGAGGGCATCGCCGAAGAGGTCGGCCTCAGCGGTCGGGTGATCGAGGACATGTATAAGATCATGGCCCTTGCCGATTACGAGGATCGTTTCGTCATCCCCACCACGCATCGCGAACAGGTCGAGGAAGCCTATGACCTCAAGGGCGGCTGCGGCTTTACCGACACCAATGGCTGTTCGACCGGCTCGTCGGGGGGCTCACTCTTTGGCGGGTCCAAGAAACCGCTGAAAATGCCGACGGAGGCGATGTGATGACCCTGCAATTGCAAGATCGCACGCTCAAGGCAATGTCGCTGATCCTGAGCTATCCGACCCAGGAGTTGCAGGATGCGATGCCGGAAATCGGTGGTGTTCTGGCCTCCGATACCCGGCTGACGGCGGCGGCGCGCAGGGATCTGCGCCCGCTTGTCGATGGCCTGACCTCAAACGACATCTACGAGCTGCAGGAACAGTTCGTGATGCTCTTTGATCGCTCGCGCACCCTCTCGCTCAACCTTTTCGAGCATGTCCATGGCGAAAGCCGGGATCGGGGCGGCGCAATGGTCAGCCTTGTCGAAACCTACCGCGAGGCGGGGTTTGATCCCGCCACGTCCGAATTGCCCGACCATCTGCCGGTGCTTCTGGAATTCCTGGCCACGCAATCCTTCGTCGAAGCCAGGGATACCTTGGCGGACGCGGCCCATCTTTTCGAGGCGCTCGTGACCCGGCTTGACCGGCGCGAGAGCCCTTATGGTGCCGTGTTCGCCGCTCTTTTGCAGCTTTCGGGCGCAAAAGTGGACGCAACCGCTGTGGCCGAGCTTTTGGAGCAGCCCGATGACGATCCCACCGATCTGGAGGCACTCGATGAGATCTGGGAGGAGAGCGAAGTTCTCTTTGGTCCCGACCCCAATGCAGGCTGTCCGCAGGTGCGCGACATGCTTGCGAAAATGGATGAACCCGTCACGCGCCGCCCCGGCGTTGCGGCCGAATAACGGAGACAGAGATGAACACCTTCTTCTTTGGGATTTACCCCTATATCGCGTTGTCGGTCATGCTGATCGGCACCATCGCCCGCTATGAACGCGACCCTTTCACCTGGAAATCCTCCTCCAGTCAGCTTTTGCGCCGCAAACAGCTGATCCTGGGCTCGGTCTTGTTCCATGTCGGCGTGCTGGTCATCTTTTTCGGCCATCTCTTCGGCCTGCTCATTCCGGTCTGGATCTACGAGGCCTTTGGCATCCATGCCGAGGCCAAGCAGATCCTGGCCGCGACAGCGGGTGGTATTGCCGGCGTGGTCGCCATCATCGGCGGCCTGATGCTGGCACAGCGCCGGCTGAGCGATCCGCGGATCCGGGCCACGTCGAGCTTCTGGGACATCGCGATCCTGCTTTTGCTCATCGCGCAGCTGGCCCTGGGCCTGATCAGTGTGCCTTACAGCCTGATCACAGCCGAAGAGGGCGAAGTGGTCAAATTCATGCTCTGGGCGCAAGGGATCTTTACCTTCAACGCCGGTGCCGCCGATCAGATCGCGCATGTGCCCTTGATCTTCAAGCTGCACATCGCTCTGGGGCTGACCATCTTCCTGGTCTTCCCGTTCACCCGGCTGGTGCACATGGTTTCGGCCCCCGTGCGCTATCTGTGGCGTCCCGGTTATCAGGTGGTTCGCTCGCGTCGCGATGCGGCCACGCGTTCGGAGTAACCAGCCATGAACAGCGCTCTTTTTCCCGAGCTTGTGGTTAACGGTGAAACCGTTCCCCACACGGTCATCGCTGCGGAAACGCAGAACCAGACCGCGCCCGCAGGCAAACCGGGCATCGCCTGGCGCAAGGCGGCCAATGCGGTCGCCATCCGCACCCTGCTGTTGCAGGAGGCCCAGCGCCGGGCCATCGCGGCGGATCCTGCCGAAGTGGGACCGGGGCGCTTTGAAACCGAGGAGGAGGCCCTGATCCGGGGCCTTCTCGACACCGCCATCGAAACGGACGCCCCGACCGAGGACGCAATCCGCGCCGAATGGATGAAAGACCCGTCCCGGTTCCGGTCGCCGCCCTTGTGGGAAGTCTCACACATCCTGTGTGCCTGCGACCCGCGCGACGAGGAAGCGACCGCCCAAGCCCTGACCCGGGCCAACGGGCTGGCCGAAATGGCGCTGGCCGCGCCCAAAGGGTTCGCCGCACTTGCCGCGCGCGAAAGCGATTGCGGATCGAAATCATCGGGCGGCGCATTGGGCCAGCTTGGCCCCGGCGACACGGTGCCCGAATTCGAGGCTGCGATCAGCGTGATGACCGAGGGCGAGATCACAAAGACACCGGTGCTGACGCGGCACGGCTATCACATCATCCGGCTCGACGCGCTGGCACCGGGGCAGGTTCTACCCTTTGATAGCGTCAAGCCACGCATTGCCGAGGCGATGGAAAAAGCCGCCTGGGCGCGGGCCGCGCAGGGGTTTGTGGCCGAGCTGGTCGAAGGATCAAAAATCACCGGGGCCGATCTCAAGACACCGGAATTGCAGGTCGGCGCGTCATGACCGGGAAAGGCGCGGGGCATCAACGCGGGGACACACTGGGCCCCACCGACCCGCGCCTTCTTGGCAATCCGCTGGATTTCATCGCCGAGGATCACCTGCGTGAACGTCAGATCTGTGCCGAGATGGATCAGCTTGCAAAAACGCGTCGCGATGATCCGGAGCTCCTGGCCGATATCCTGAATTTCCTCACCGAAGAGCTGCCGATGCATCTGGCCGATGAGGAACAGGATCTGTTTCCAATGATGGTGCTGCGCTGCGATCCCGAAGACGAGATCGAGCGCGTCATTTCCCGGCTGCAGGGTGATCACCTGCACGCCAAGGCCGATACCGACCAATTGGCCGACGCCCTGCGCGCCGCAAGCGATGCGCAAACCCCGATCGACGACACCGCCGCCGCGCGGCTGGCCGATTTCGCCGGCAAGGCGCGCCGCCACCTGATCCTTGAAAACGCCGTCGTCCTGCCGATTGCGCGCAAGCGCCTGAAACCCCGCGATCTGGACAAGATACGCGCCAACATGATGGCGCGGCGGGGCCTGGATCGAATATTCGAGGGCTTCTGATGCTGAACGATCTCTTGCAGCGCAATATGGAGTGGTCGGCGGAACGCAACGCCGCCGAGCCGGGCTATTTCGCGCGCCTCGCCACCCGGCAGAACCCCGAATTTTTCTGGATCGGCTGTTCCGACAGCCGGGTGCCCGCCAATGTCGTTGCTGGCCTCGACCCCGGCGAAGTGTTCGTCCATCGCAATGTCGCGAATGTGGTCCATTCCGCCGATCTGAACTTTCTGAGCGCGCTGGAGTTTGCGGTCGATGCCCTGGGCATCCGCGAGATCATCCTCTGCGGCCATTATGGCTGCGGCGGGGTCAAGGCGGCGACCGAGCTTGTACCGCACGGGTTGGCCGATCACTGGCTGGAGCCGATCCGACGTCTGGCGCGTGCCTATGCCATCGACCTGGCACAGTTGGAGGATATCGAGGCCCGACGCGACAAGCTGGCGGAACTCAACGTCATCGAAGGCGTCGCCCGGGTTTCGGAAACACCCATCGTGCAAACAGCCTGGGCACGCGGGGCCGATGTCAAGATTCACGGGCTGATCTACGGGTTAAAGGACGGGCTGTTGCGCAATCTCGATTGCAGCATCGCGCGCGCCCATGGCACGCAAGGGAGGACAGGATGACCGCTATCGCTCGATTGGACGCGCCCGGATGCGGCTGCGATGCGGCCCAAGGGCTGGCCAGTATCGATCAGGCGCTGGCGCGGCTGCGCGCCCTGCCGCGCCCAACCCTCGGGTTTGACCAGGTTGCGCTGGCTGAGGCCCCGGGCCGGGTCCTGGCACAGCCGGTGACGGCGCGGGCCCATGTGCCGCCTTTCGCCAGCTCGGCGATGGATGGCTATGCGCTCTCGACCCGCGATCTGATCGGTGACGGGCCCTGGGATCTGCCCGTTTCCGCCCGAATTGCGGCGGGCGATACCGGAACCGACCCGCTGCAGCCCGGATCGGCAGCGCGTATCTTTACCGGTGGCGCGCTGCCCCCCGGGGCCGATGCGGTGGTGATGCAGGAGGCCGTGACACGCGGCCCCGGAACCATCTCGCTGCGGACCCTGCCGGTCGCGGGGCAGCACCTGCGCCAGATCGGCGATGATATGGCCGCAGGCGACATCATCCTGCCCGCCGGGCGCCGCCTGGGCGGGCGCGACATCGCCGCCGCCGCCGCGGCTGGCCGGGCCACGCTCTCGGTCCAGCCTGTCCTGCACGTGGCCCTTTTGATGACCGGATCCGAGATCATGTCGCAGGAGGCCGATCTCCTGCCGGGGCAGATCTGGGATGTGAACGGCCCGATGATGGCCGCGCTTTTGCAGCGCCCCGATTGCCGTGTCATCGCCAGCGCCCGCGCCGAAGACGATCCCGATGCGCTCTATGCCCAGATGCAGGATCTGGCCGGGCGCGCCGATCTGCTGATCACCAGCGGCGGCATCTCGGTTGGCGACACCGATCTGGTCAAGCCCACATTGCTGGAGCTTGGCGGCACGATCGACCTGTCGGGGGTGGCCATCAAACCCGGCAAGCCGGTCTCATTTGGCAGGGTTGCGGGCGCAACCTGGCTCGGCTTGCCGGGCAATCCGGTCTCGGCCTATGTCACCTGGCAGGTCTTTGGCACCGCCATGTTGGATCACCTGTCAGGTCGCACGGCCCCGCCCGCACGGCGTCATGTCGTGCTTGCCGAGACGCTCAACCACCATCCGGGCCGTTGCGAGCTGCGCCCCGTGACCCTGGCGGGCCATGATGCGTTGGGCCGCGAAACGGTGCGCTTTGACGCCCGGACGCATTCGGCCCGTGTCGGAACGCTCTGCCGTGCCGATGGGCTGATCCTGATCCCAGCCGAAACCGACCAGTTAACGGCTGGTGACCTGATCGAATTCCTGCCCTTCGGGGCCGAATAGAAAGCGAGACCCGCATGCAGATTGCCTATACCATGGCCCCCGGGCGCGGCGATGCCGACCTGTTGCTGGAAGGCGTGGCGCGCCACCTCTTGACCCGTGAGATCCGCGTGTGCGGCACCGTCCAGATCAACACCGACCGCCCCGATGCGGGCCCGTGCGACATGGATGTGCGGGTGCTGCCAGCGGGCCCCACCCTGCGGATCTCACAAAACCTCGGCAAAGCCGCGCGCGGCTGTCGTCTTGATCCGGCGGCACTGGAAACCGCCGTCGCATTGGTCGAAACGGGGATCCGCGCGGGGGCCGATATTCTGGTGATCAACAAATTCGGCAAACACGAGGCCGAGGGCCGCGGTTTTCGCGCCGTGATCGGTGACGCGGTGGCAAAAGACATCCCGGTTCTGGTTGGCTTGAACAGCTTGAACGCCGCCGCGTTCCAGGAGTTCGTCGGCGGGCTGGCGACTGAGATCCCTCCAACGCCGCAGGCGCTGCTGGCATGGGCTCTGGAGGCAACCATCTCGGCGGCTGTTCCCACCGGTTGGAGCAACGCGCCCGATCTGCGCGACTGCGCCTGAGCAGGCGCGCATCTTTGTGGCGCAAGGGCGGCCCCCCGTCCCGGCGAGCGGGTGGTCTCATTGGGCCACAAAGCGACCTTGGGTCAGCGGGCGCGGTCGCTCTGCAACCGCCGAAGGCTCTCGTGGTTTTGTGCAAATCGACTGCCGTCCCGTTCGCCAAGGCCAGTCGGATTGTCGCCTTTCTTCGAAAAGCGACCCTGGTGCAAATGAGAGGGCAAACCTAGAACCGTCGAGGCTCTCATCGTTCTTGCAGAACGATTGCCGCCCGGTCTCTCGTTCGGATGGGGCGTGTCCCTTTTCTACGAAAAGGAACGTTGGTGCAAATGAGAGGGCAAACCTAGAACCGTCGAGGCTCTCATCGTTCTTGCAGAACGATTGCCGCCCGGTCTGTCGTTCGGATGGGGCGTGTCCCTTTTCTACGAAAAGGAACGTTGGTGCAAATGAGAGGGCAAACCTAGAACCGTCGAGGCTCTCATCGTTCTTGCAGAACGATTGCCGCCCGGTCTGTCGTTCGGATGGGGGGTGTCCCTTTTCTACGAAAAGGAACGTTGGTGCGGTCGAGAAGACTCGAACTTCCACGGGAGTTACCCCACAGCGACCTCAACGCTGCGCGTCTACCAATTCCGCCACGACCGCACGTGATCAGGTAGGTGGCGGGCTTTTACCCGCCCGGATCAGAGATGTGAAGGGGGATTCTGCAGCGAAATTCGCCGCGCGCCCGAACCCGGCAAAAAGGGCCGCGCCCGAAACCGGACGCGGCCCAAATCCGACCTGCGATCGCAGGGATTACTTGGTGTCCTGCAACGGCACTAACGTCGCTGCGGCGGGCGGGGCCACAATAACGGTCTGGGCGGGGGGGGCCGCGACGACGGTGGCCTGCGGCACGGGCGCAACAGCCCCCGGGACCACCACAACCTGCGGCGGCGGGGCCGCGACCTGCGCCGACCGATAGGCCATCAGGAGCGGCTGACCATAAAGACCGGTCTGCGCAGAGCCCCCGTTCAGGCCCCAGTAATAGGCCTGCATCAGTTCGTTATACTGGTAGCTCGGGTATTCACGCCCGTTCACCGGATAGCCCATGCTCGCCTGATAGCGTTCGATCGCACCGCGGGTGCCGTTACCGATCTGGCCGTCGATCGCCCCGGCATTGAAGCCGAAATAATTCAGCGCCGTCTGCGTATCGCGCCCCATCTGGGTGACAGGGATACCGGCATGCACGACGGCGGGCGGCCGGGTGTTGGTCGGATGGGTGGCCGCGGGGGCGTTGCCTGCGTTATTGCCATTGGCGATCGCGGCACCGATCAGGCCACCGACAATCAACCCGCCAACCACGTCACCGGCATCGGCGCGGGCCTCTTCGGCGGGGAAAGTAGCAAGGGCGACGGCAAGCGTCGCGGCGGTCAAAGCTTTAAAGATCATGTTGGGTCCTCCGAATACTGGATCTCATAATATGGGTCGCAGCATAGCACGTTTGGGTTCAATCAAAAGTCTGCTCGCCCGCCGCTATGCGCGGAAATCCGTGCCAAAGGCGTGGGGGGCAGGCGGATTGGACGCCCTTTGTTGCAGGTTTTGCTGCCCACACGCCCCGACTGTTGCGCCCCCGGCGCTGCCAGATCGCGATACGCGCCCCGCCAGTGTCGACCGGGCCCCGCCCAGCGCGATCTTGACTTTGCCCGGCAGCCGGGCGACTTCCCCCAGCGTGGGCAATCGCGCCCAGATCAAGCGGGAGGCCGGCCGCCGGCCGGTGGATGTCATGGTCGATTGGATACGCGCGGATGATCCGGTGCCCTATCTGGATGCCGTGGCATGGATGGAGACCCGGGCCGCCGCCATCGCACGAGGAGACGCCGATGAGGCGATCTGGCTGCTGGAACATCCCCCCCTCTATACCGCAGGCACGTCAGCCCGCTCCGCCGATCTGACCGACCCCGACCGCTTTGACGTGTTCCAGACCCGGCGCGGCGGGCAATATACCTATCATGGGCCGGGGCAGCGGGTGGCCTATGTGCTGCTCGATGTCGCCGCGCGCGGGCATGACGTGCGCAAATTCGTGGCACAGATGGAGGATTGGGTGATCGCCACCCTGGCCGAATTCAACCTGCGCGGCGAAAAGCGCGACGGGCGCGTCGGTGTCTGGGTCGCACGGCCCGACAAGCCCCCCCTGCCCGATGGTGCCCCGCGCGAAGACAAGATCGCGGCCCTGGGTGTGCGTTTGACGAAATGGGTCAGCTATCACGGCCTGTCGATAAACGTCGAACCCGATCTCAGCCACTTCACCGGCATCGTGCCCTGCGGCATCACCGGGCATGGCGTGACCTCGCTGGTTGATCTGGGTCTTCCGGTGACGCTGGCCGATGTCGATGTGGCCCTGCAAAAGACCTTCTCAGAGATTTTCGGAACGGCGGAAATCGCCCGGCGCGGCAAGGCTGTTCAGGCTGAAAACTGACTGTTTCCGAACGCCGCCCCAACTTGCCCTTATTTTGCCATATTTCGATCCGAGAACCAGCCCCATCACCGCCGTGCGTATGCCCGGTACCATGTGTTACGATACTGGGTTTGAAAGATAATTCCGCACCCGACTGACCGGAGACCCGCAGTCAGGGTGGCAAATAGATGACGGCCTGTCCGATGCTCGGCATCGGTTGATCACACCCGGGCACGGACCCGTGACAGGAGCCATCGGCGCGCGGAATGAAGACACTCGAGAAGGGGCTGAGATCTTGAATTTCGACGCGACGGTCACCCAAAACAACCGGGGCGAAATCCGGGTACTGCTGGCCGCTCTCTTCGGGGCGACCCTGTTGGTTGCCGGCGCGGTCGCGATCGCGCTCAACGATGTCAAGACGTCGCAGAACCACCCGCTCGACGCCACCCTTGCCCACCTGCGCGCCGACACATCCGCGCCTGCGGACGCCAACTGATCACCTGCCCTTTGCCCGGAATGGCCAGGCCGGATTTACCCGTCTGCCCGGCCTGAGGCATTTTTTCCCACCTCGACATCGCCAAACGCATTGCGCGGGCAGGCCGGGCTATTTAGAACGGCGGGAGGGAAACGATGCGCGCGTGGCCAAGACCCGCGAGGGCCCAGGGCGCGCAGTGCAAAACAGGAGACGGCTATGGCTGACGCTGCCACGACCGGACATGACCACGAAAAGCGGAGCTTTTTCGCGCGCTGGTTCATGTCTACCAACCACAAGGATATCGGCATCCTGTATCTGTTTACCGCAGGGGCCGTCGGCCTGATCTCGGTGGCATTTACGGTTTATATGCGCATGGAGCTGATGCAGCCCGGCGTTCAGTTCATGTGCGCCGAAGGGGCCCGGTTCCTGGGTGGCTTTAGCGGTGAGGAATGCACCCCCAACGGGCACCTGTGGAACGTGATGATCACCTATCACGGCATCCTGATGATGTTCTTCGTGGTGATTCCGGCACTGTTTGGCGGTTTCGGCAACTATTTCATGCCGCTGATGATCGGCGCGCCGGACATGGCATTTCCGCGCCTGAACAACCTCAGCTACTGGATGTATGTGGCCGGTGTGTCGCTTGGCGTCGCCTCAATGCTGGCACCGGGGGGCAACGGACAGCTCGGATCAGGCGTGGGGTGGGTGCTCTATGCGCCGCTATCCACGCTGGAGGGCGGCGTTTCGATGGATTTCGCGATCTTCGCGGTCCATGTATCCGGGGCCTCGTCGATCCTGGGCGCGATCAATATCATCACCACCTTCCTGAACATGCGCGCGCCGGGCATGACGCTGCATAAGACGCCGCTCTTTCCGTGGTCGATCTTTATCACTGCATGGCTCATTCTGCTCAGCCTGCCGGTGCTGGCGGGTGCCATCACCATGCTGCTGACCGACCGCAATTTCGGCACCGGTTTCTTCAACCCCGAACTTGGCGGCGACCCGCTCTTGTATCAGCACCTCTTGTGGTTCTTTGGCCACCCTGAGGTCTACATGATCATCCTGCCCGGGTTCGGTATCATCAGCCACGTCATCGCGACCTTCTCGAGAAAACCGATCTTTGGCTATCTGCCGATGGTCTATGCGATGGTCGCCATTGGCGCGCTTGGCTTTGTCGTCTGGGCCCACCACATGTACACCTCGGGCCTGACATTGAACCAGCAGGCCTATTTCATGATCGCCACGATGGTCATCGCGGTGCCGACGGGGATCAAGGTGTTCAGCTGGATCGCCACGATGTGGCAGGGCTCGATCACCTTCGAGACACCGATGCTCTTTGCCATCGGCTTTCTCTTTGTCTTTACCATTGGCGGCGTGACCGGCATCGTTCTGTCCCAGGCGGGCATCGACCGGGTCTATCACGACACCTATTACGTGGTGGCCCATTTCCATTACGTGATGTCGCTTGGCGCGGTGTTCGCGCTCTTTGCCGGGATCTATTACTGGATCGGCAAGATGTCGGGCCGGCAATACCCTGAATTCTGGGGCAAGGTGCATTTCTGGATCTTCTTCATCGGGGCCAATGTCACCTTCTTCCCGCAGCATTTCCTGGGTCGTCAGGGCATGCCGCGCCGCTATATCGACTATCCCGACGCCTTCGCGCTGTGGAACTACGTCAGCTCGATCGGCGCGTTCATCTCGTTTGCCTCCTTCCTGCTCTTTATCGGCATCGTGTTCTACACCATCCGCTATGGCAAAAAGATCGAGACGAACGCCTATTGGGGTGACCATGCCGAGACGCTGGAATGGACCCTGCCCAACCCGCCGCCCGAGCATACGTTCGAAGAGCTGCCCACGCCGGATATGTGGGACAAGCAACCCCAACACTGATGCCGGTCGGTATCACCCGATTTGACGACAGGGCCCCGGAGGAATCCGGGGCCCTTTTGCATGAGACCCACGGGGCCCCCCGCCTGCATCTGGTGATCCGCCCGCACCAATCGCTGACGCCGCCCGGCTTTGTCTGGTTCATCGGGCTGACCGCGGGGCTGATGGCCCTGCCGCTGCTCATGGCGCTCGGGCGTCCGGTTCTGTGGGGGCTCCTGCCCTTTTGCCTCGCCGCGATCGCGGCGATCTGGTGGGCGTTGAAACGGTCTTGGCAGGATCGGGCCCTGCGCGAGGATCTGGTGATCTGGCAAGGCTGGATGCGCCTGACGCATAAAGCCCCCCGCAAAGCGGCGCAGATCTGGCAGGCCAACCCCTGTTGGGTGCGGCTCAGGCGCATTCCCAAAGGGGCCAAGGTGCCCGATTACCTGACCCTCAAGGCCGAGGGTCGCGAGGTCGAGATCGGGGCTTTCCTGTCGCCCGGCAAACGCCGCGATCTGCAGACCCTGCTAGAGCGTGAGCTGTGGCTGGCAACCGCGTCACGTCCCTAGGGTCAGCACCTTTTCGCATCGGGGCACATGGGCACGAAAGGGCGCGCTTGACGCCGCAAAGCGGCCTCGCTATTGATACTGCGAGTTATTCGCAATAAAAGATGCATCCCATGACAGATCACACAAACGGGCTTGCCGCTTTCCCCGGCGGCGGCGGATGGAAAAAAGACCGGCATGCGCCGTCTTTGCCCGAATCCTATCACACGGTAGGGATCCGCTCAGGCTCGTTCTGGCGCCGCTTCGCGTCCTTTTTCGGGCCCGGCTATCTTGTTGCCGTGGGTTATATGGACCCCGGCAACTGGGCCACGTCGCTGGCCGGTGGCTCGGCCTTTGGCTATACGCTGCTGTCGGTCGTGCTGCTGTCGAACTTCATGGCGATCCTGTTGCAGGCGCTGGCGCTCCGGCTCGGCATTGCCAGCGGCCGCGATCTGGCACAGGCCTGCCACGATGCGTTTCCCGGGCTCACCAGCACCGTTTTGTGGGTGCTGGCCGAGGCCGCGATCATCGCCACCGACCTGGCCGAGGTGATCGGGACGGCCATCGCGCTCAACCTGCTGTTCAACATCCCGCTAGAGATCGGCGTGGTGCTGACCGCGCTCGATGTGTTCCTGATCCTGTGGCTGCAAAACAAGGGTTTCCGCTATCTCGAAGCGGTGGTGATTGCCCTGACGCTGGTGATTGCCGTCTCGTTTGGCGTGCAGATGATGTATGCCGATCCGGTGATCGGCGATGTGCTGGCGGGCTTTATCCCGCAGGTCGATCTGGTCACCTCTCCGGTCATGCTCTATCTCTCGCTTGGCATCATCGGTGCCACCGTGATGCCGCATAACCTCTATCTGCATTCGGCGATCATCCAGACCCGCGATATCGGTGACACCCGCGAGGCCAAGCGCAACGCGATCCGCATGGGCACCATCGATTCCACCCTGGCGCTGATGTTTGCCCTCTTCATCAATGCCTCGATCCTGATCCTTGCGGCGGCGGCCTTTTATACCACCGGGCAGTTCGAGGTGGCCGAGATCCAGGATGCCTACCGGCTGCTTGACCCAACACTCGGCACCACCATCGCGGGCACGCTCTTTGCGGTGGCGCTGCTGGCCTCGGGGCTGAATTCCACCGTCACCGCCACGTTGTCGGGGCAGATCGTGATGGAGGGGTTCATTCACATGCGGGTCACGCCGGTGGTGCGCCGCCTGGTGACCCGTGGCATCGCCATCGTTCCGGCCGTGTTCGTGACCGTGTTCTTTGGTGAAAGCGGCACCGCCAAGCTGCTGATTGCCTCGCAGGTGGTGCTGAGCCTGCAATTGCCCTTTGCCATCGTGCCGCTGATCTGGTTCACGTCTGATCGCAAAAAGATGGGCGACCTGCCGGCCCCGCGCTGGTTGACCACAATCTGCTGGGTGATCGCGGCGGTCCTGATCTTTCTGAACCTCAAGCTGATCTTTGACGTCGCCACCGGCGCGGTGGCGCTCTGAGCAGTTCGCACCTGCCGCGCGCCCTTGCGCGGGCGGCAGGTGCGCGCCCATTAACCCGGCATTAGGGGTAATGGCCTATGACTGGTCCCCGGTATACCAGATCGCGGGTTACCGGGCGGCCCCTTCGCCCTGATCCGCAGCGTTTCATATCGGTCAGGCATCGCGCGCCAAGGACAGCCCCGACAAGGGCCAAGGCAGATGCCCGCCAGATATCGTTTTGACCAGATGACGCGCGCCCTTTTAGCGGGCCCGCTATCTCAAGGTTCCCCCCGGCAAATCGCGCCCTTGCGCGTGCTGCCAAAGAAAAAGAGGCCAGCGCTCATTCCCTCGCGCGGCCTCTTTTTTTACCTGAGGAAAGCCCCCACAACCCGCCGGTTCACACCAGCCGGTCGCGCACCTGTGGGCCAACCGCGCCGAAATCCATCTGGCCGGTATATTTCGCCTTCAGCGCGCCCATCACCTTGCCCATGTCGCGGATGCTGTCGGCCCCGGTGGCGCTGATCGCGTCATTGACGGCCTTGGCAACTTCGGCATCGCTCAACTGGCGCGGCAGGAAATCCTCGATAACGCCGATCTCCTCGCGCTCTTTCTCGGCCAGCTCCAACCGCCCGCCCTCTTCATAGGCGCGCGCGCTTTCCTGGCGCTGCTTGACCATCTTTCCCAGAATGGCCAGCACCTCGCCCTCGCCGACGCCATCGGCATTGCCCTTGGCGCGAGCGGCGATATCCTGATCCTTGATGGCGGCACTGATCAGGCGCAGGGTGGATAGCCGCGTGGCATCCTTTTCCCGCATCGCCGTTTTCAGACCCTCCGTGATCCGTGTTCTGAGTGGCATTCGATTTGTCCCTGAAATGTCCAACAGCCCTTGAACATAATGGATACGCGACCCCGCAACAACCCGTGTCACGGTGCCTTGACCATGGCCCGGACCCTCACTAGGTTGCGCCAGATTTTGCCCCCAGATAACCGGAGTCGCCCCCATGACCGCCCGCCCCACCGCCTGCCTGGTTCTCGCTGACGGAACAGTGTTTTACGGCCGCGGATTCGGGGCCACGGGCCAGACGGTGGCCGAACTGTGCTTCAACACCGCGATGACCGGCTACCAGGAGATCATGACCGATCCCTCCTATGCCGGCCAGATCGTGACCTTTACCTTCCCCCATATCGGCAATACCGGCGTCAATACCGATGATGACGAAACCGCCGATCCCGTCGCCGCCGGGATGGTGGTGAAATGGGACCCGACCGAGCCATCGAGCTGGCGCGCCGAGCAGGAGCTGACCACCTGGCTGGCGGCGCGCGGGCGCATCTGCATCGGCGGCGTCGATACCCGCCGCCTGACCCGTGCCATCCGCCAGCAAGGCGCGCCGCATGTGGCGCTGGCGCATGACCCCGAGGGGAATTTCGACCTGGAGGCGCTGGTTGCCGCCGCGCGCGGCTTTGCCGGGCTCGAAGGGCTCGATCTGGCGCGCGAGGTGACCTGTGCGCAAAGCTATGTCTGGGATGAGATGCGGTGGGCCTGGCCCGAAGGCTACAGCCGTCGCGATACCCCCGGTTTCAAGGTCGTAGCGCTCGATTTCGGGGCCAAGCGCAACATTCTGCGCTGTCTGGCATCGGCCGGTTGCGATGTCACGGTGCTGCCGGCGACCGCCACGGCGGCCGAGGTTCTGGCGCATGGACCCGACGGCGTGTTCCTGTCGAACGGCCCCGGCGACCCGGCGGCCACGGGGGCCTATGCGGTGCCGATGATCAAGGATGTCCTCAAGGCCGATCTGCCGGTCTTTGGCATCTGCCTGGGCCATCAGATGCTGGCGCTGGCGCTTGGGGCCAACACGGTCAAGATGAACCACGGTCATCACGGGGCCAATCACCCGGTCAAGGATCTGGAAACCGGCAAGGTCGAAATCACCTCGATGAACCATGGCTTTACCGTCGACAGCCA
>Ga0316207_10002518_pt1 | contig 18616 bp, 16 predicted proteins | sample 6weekpyrite_MG_FD_204943 | JGI IMG/M metagenome (GOLD analysis project Ga0316207, IMG submission 204943) | Microbial mat bacterial communities from mineral coupon in-situ incubated in ocean water Damariscotta River, Maine, United States -... | ecosystem: Environmental > Aquatic > Marine >...
TTTCCCGATTCAATTTTTGCAAGATCTAATACTTCATTTATCAACCCTAACAAATGTCCGCTGGCTTTTAATATTTCTGTTACGTTTTCTATCTGGCTTTTATTGAGTGTCTTTTCATGATTTAGCTGTAATAATTGACCGAACCCCATAATGGCATTCATTGGCGTTCTTAATTCATGGCTCATACTAGACAAAAATTGAGATTTTGCTTTATTTGCTTCTTCAGCTTCTTGCTGTGCGATAAGAATTTTTCTTTCATTTTCCTTTACTAGGGTTATATCTGTACGCGTTGATACATATTTGTAGGGTTTACCCTTTTCATCTAAAAATGGGACAATGGTAGATTCAACCCAATATTCCTGTCCAGCTTTATCAAGGTTACATACCAACCCTTGCCATACTTCACCATTAGAAATTGTGTTCCACATTGAGGTATAAAAACTTTCATGATGATAATTTGATTTTAAGATTCGATGATTTTGACCAAGTAACTCTTCAATACTATATCCGCTTACCTCACAAAACTTTTTATTTGCGTATGTAATATCGCCTTTAACATTTGCTTCGCTAACTAAGTTGTGTTCATTTGATGTAATTAATTGAAACTGGCTTTCTCTGAAGGAATGCTTTAAATCTGAATTGATTTTATTAACGACACGTGAACGTTGTGCTTTCAATTTTATTGTAGACACTAAATGTTTACCTGAAATAGGTTTAAGTGTAAAACTTTCTCCTCCAAGATTCAGTGCATGTAATTGAGCATCTATATTCGTCTCAGATGATAAGAACATTATTGGCGTTAAAGCTAAACTATCATCCTGACGAATAATCTTTGCAACTTCTGGCCCACTGCATTCTGGCATATAAACATCTAACACAATTAGATCTGCTTTGAATTTTTCTAACACTTCTATCGCTTTTAAGGGGTTGCTTATCGATTTTATATCCATACCTGCCTCGACAAGAACAGCTTTATAATATTCTAATAATTCCTCATCATCATCAACCAACAATATTTTATACGGCTCTTCATTAGCTGACTCCACTAAACCTAACAGTGTTTCATTTAATTTATTGATATCAACAGGTTTACAAAAATAACGTTGTGCACCTGCCCTTGCAGAAGCTAAGCGTGCTTGCATATCGTTACGAACAGAAATAAATATAACAGGTGGAACATGTTCATATTCTTTTACCAGTTGCGATATAACATCCGCACCTGCGACATCTCCTTCATTAAAAACAAGGTCCATAATTATGGCATCAGGTTTTTCATCAAAAAAAGCAGTTACAAAGTCATTAGTATTTAAAAATATTTTTACAATAAATTCATTTTTTTCTAAGTGTAGAGCCAAGTTTTTTGAAAATAAATCATCGTCATCAACCAGATAAATTAGTTTTCGATCTCCATTATTCAAGTTCCTTTTTTCTTTACTTTGTTTAACGTAAGGTATTTTTGAAGGCTGCCAATTTTCTGCAGTTAATTTTAGAATTGATATTTTTTCACTAATAATTGGCTTTGTATCGGGAGATATAGACTTTACTTTAATCAATTTTCTTAATATGTATTCTAATTCTCTAGCAACAGAACTAATGCCTATCGCCCCAAATGTTCCCGCTGTGCCAACCATGGAATGTACAAGCCGATGGCAATCAGAAAAATGAGCCTCCGTTACTTCTTCTTTTAGTAGTAAATTACACTGTTCTTCTATCGCTTCAATTTTATTTGGGAGTGTTCGTTTAAACTCTTTTTGAAGGTTAGCAAGCTGCTCTTCGATTTTTTTTTGGCCGCTAGTTGCCATACGATTTCTCTAAAGTTTAGTTTATAGTTAATCTTTCTCATTTATCGACAGAATTGAAAAACTCTTTAATAATTAGATAAATTTAAAGTGAATTAATCAGTCGACCATTTTATTAGTATATAAATTAGATTTATTTATTTCTCTCAAAAAAAAAGCCTGTTAAAACAGGCTCTTAATAAAATATAACGAAGATTTTTCTAATCGTAAGGATGTTTCAATACCATAGTATCTACGCGATCAGGACCTGTTGAAATAATATCCACCGGAACACCAACGACTTCTTCAATTTTCTTAATATATGCCTTGGCATTTTCGGGAAGATCATCGTAATTTTGAACACCAACAGTACTTTCTGACCAGCCAGGCATTTCAATGTATTTTGGTACACATTCTTCATAGGCATCTGCACCAATGGGTGGTGCATCCACTTCTACACCATCATGATCGTAACCCACCGCAATGCGAAGTGTTTCGATACCATCGAGAACATCCATTTTGGTTAAACAAATACCGGTTAGTGAATTGATTTGCGCAGAACGGCGTAAACAAACGGCATCTAACCAACCACAACGACGCGCACGCCCGGTTGTCGCGCCAAATTCATGGCCTTCTTTCGCAAGATGAGCACCAACTGGGTCGTCAAGCTCTTCACCGTCATACAATTCCGTTGGGAAGGGACCCGCACCAACACGTGTTGTATATGCTTTGGTAATACCTAAAACATAATCAATATCTTTAGGACCTACGCCAGTACCGGTTAAGGCTCCACCCGAGGTTGGGTTGGATGAGGTTACATAAGGATAAGTACCGTGATCAATATCAAGTAATGTACCTTGCGCACCTTCAAACATCACCTGCTGACCGTTGGCTCTCATGTCATGCAACATGCCTGTGACATCAGCCACCATTGGACGAATCACTTCGGCCATTTCTAAGCCATAGTCCAATACTTCTTGAAAATCGACCGTTGGTGCTTTGAAATAATTCTTTAATGCAAAATTATGGTAATCAAGCACTTCACCTAAACGTGCAGCAAAACGTTCACGATGTAACATATCACCGACTTTTAAACCGCGGCGTGAAATTTTATCTTCGTAGGCTGGGCCAATACCACGACCGGTTGTACCAATCGCTTTTTTGCCACGAGCAGCTTCGCGCGCTTGATCAAGCGCAATATGATAAGGAAGAATTAAAGTACAGGCTTCACTGATATATAAACGGCCATCTGTATCGACGCCGCTTTCTTTTAGCATATCGAGTTCTTTAACCAATGCATCAGGGGCTAAAACCACACCGTTACCGATCATGCATTTTACGTTGTCACGCAAGATACCCGATGGGATCAAATGTAATACCGTTTTTTTGCCATCAATAACTAGTGTATGGCCTGCATTATGACCACCTTGAAAACGTACCACTGCATCTGCACGTTCAGTTAGTAGATCAACTACTTTACCTTTACCTTCATCACCCCATTGAGTGCCGACAACAATGACATTCTTACCCATAATGACTACCCATTTTAAAATTCATAAATTTTTTTGTGTCTATTTAACTATCCAGCTCGAACCGTTTTTAACTAATTCACGGTCGCAGCCCATATCTTTTGCACTACCTATTTGATTCGGTAAGGCACACACCACTTTCTCGCCTTTCTGGCGCAGTTTGGAAATCACCTTTTGTAACTCGGCGTCATTGTCCGCGGGTGCATAAATTGCCGCAACCTGATTGTTTTTATGTGTCGATAACGAAAGCAATGTTTTTAAGTCTGTACTAAAACCCGTTGCTGGACGTGCGCGGCCAAAGACTTCCCCGATATCGTCATATCGACCACCTTGTGCTACGGCCTGGCCACGACCTGCAACATAGGCAGCAAAAACCATCCCAGTGTGATAGTGATAACCGCGTAACTCAGCTAAATCAAAATTCACTTTTAAGTTTGGTACACGTTGTTTAAGTAAATCAGCAATATTGGTCAGTTCACTTAATGCGCTTTCGACACCTTTGCCTGCTTTAGATAAAATGGACTTTGCTTCTGTTAATACAGAATCATCACCATTTAAACCTGTCAAAGCAGCAATCGCAGTTGATATATTCTTATCAAGTTTCCAATCATTTAAATACGCTGTAATTTCTGTATTCGCTTTACGTTGCAAGCAGTCAAATAAAGTTGCTTCTTGCTCTTCGTTTAAACCCGCTTGCTTAACCAGTTCACGATAAATACCGACATGCCCTAAATCAATAAAAGGAGTTTCAACACCAGAGAGCATCAAGGTTTCTAACATTAAAGTAATGACTTCAACGTCACTCTCAATTCCAGCATGGCCATATAGCTCAGCCCCTACTTGTAACGGACTACGAGAACCTGCAAAGCCATCGGTACGTGTATGTAATACTGTTCCGATATAACACAAACGTGTAGGTGTCTCTTGATTTAACTGGTGAGCATCAATTCGTGCCACTTGTGGTGTCATATCTGCACGTATACCCATTAATCTGCCAGTCAATTGATCGGTGAGTTTAAAGGTTTGTAAGTCTAAGTCGTTACCTGTACCCGTTAATAGTGACTCTAAATATTCTATGAATGGGGGAATAACAAGATCGTAACCCCAAGATTCATATGTATCCAATAACGTACGACGTAATTGTTCAAGTCTTTTTGCCTCTTTCGGCAAGACTTCTTCAATTCCTTCAGGTAATAACCAACGGTCAGTTTTATTCATTTTGTTTATATTAAATCTTATTATTGAGTTAAGAAGTAAACGACGGTAGCACCAATCGACATACTTATTAATCCCATTGTACGTAAAGAACTTTCGTCAAGTTCTCGTATTGTCGTCATTGTTTTTTTAAATGCTTTTGGATTTAGGGCTGGCATCAAACCTTCAATAACCAACACCAAACCAAACGCCACCCATAAGGTATCCCACATACTAAAACTTACTTAGTCTTTTTAAAGTATTTGAAAAAATCAGAACTTGGGTCAAGTACCATAATATCGCTTTGCGCATTAAATGATTCTTTATAGGCTGTTAAGCTACGATAAAAAGAATAAAATTCTTTATCTTTGTTATATGCTTTTGCATAAATATTTGCAGCTTTACCATCACCTTCACCACGTGTTATCTCTGCATCACGATAGGCTTCTGCAAGTGTTACTGTACGTTGGCGGTCAGCATCAGCACGAATTTTTTCTGCTGCCTCAGCACCACGTGAACGATAATCTTTTGCAACTCGAGTACGTTCAGCTTCCATACGACGATAAACGGAGTTACTAATATCTTCACTAAAATCAATACGTTTAACTCGAACATCAACTAGTTCAATACCAAACTTAGCAACTTGTTCATTCGCTGCCTTAGTACTGGCATTCATAATTTCTTCACGTTCACCAGCGATAACTTCTTTAATGGTACGTTTACTAAACTGATCACGTAAACCGTCATTGACGATAGTATATAAACGTTCAGCGGCTATACGCTCGTTACCACCTGACATGGCTTTGTAATATGTTTCTACATTGCTAATACGCCATTTCACAAAGAAGTCTACGTTAACGTTTTTCTTTTCTTTTGTAAGATAAATTGCGGGACGTGCATCCAAGGTTAAAATACGTTTATCAAACTTTTTAATGTTATTGATAAACGGCATTTTAAAATGAAGGCCAGAATCATAATCTGCTTTGACAATTTCACCTAAACGAAATTTCAGTACGAGTTCTCTTTCATCAACAACAAAAACTGACATCAAACCAACAACTAAAACAATAACAGCGGCAATTAAACCTGAAGTTTTTATATCAAACATAATTAACGACCCTCCCGGCCACGTAGCAGATCACGTGATCGTGATGTATTGTTATTCGTACTCGGTAACGATTGTTTTAAATCTTCTAAGTCTTGCGACGTTAAGCCCGAAGCTGAGCGAGACTGCAAGCGATCTAAAGGTAAATACATTAAGTTATTACCTTTTTTCACATCAACCATGACTTTATTGCTATTGCCTAAAACCGATTCCATAGTTTCAAGATACAAACGTTCACGTGTTACTGCAGGCGCTATTTTGTATTCTGTTAATATTTTAAGGAAACGTTCGGTTTCACCATTTGCTTTTGCAATAATTTCATCACGGTAAGCAGCAGCTTCCTGCCCCATACGTGCAGCTTTACCACGTGCTCTCGGTAAGATGTCATTTGAATATGCTTCAGCTTCATTCACTAGACGTTCTTTATCTTCTCGCGCTTTAACAGCATCACTAAAAGCATGTTGTACTTGCTCAGGTGGTTGTGCATTTTGCATATTGACATTAGTCACAACCAAACCCGTTTTATAACTGTTTAAAATATCTCTCATTAAATCTTTGGTACGAGAAGCGACTTGAACACGACCATCTTTAATAACGAAATCCATGTTGTTTTTACCAACCACTTCACGCATAGCCGTTTCAGTTACTTGGCGAAGCGTTGTGTCAGGATCTCTAACATTAAAAATATAATCTTTTGAATTGCTCACTTTATATTGAACAGCAAATTGAATATCTACAATGTTTTCATCTTCGGTTAACATTAATGATTCATGTGTGGTGCCACCAATATTAATACTTCGTACACGTTCAACATCGACAATTTCAACCGTTTCGATAAAACGTGGATACCAATGTGGGCCCGGTTGCGTAATACGTTCAAAACCACCAAAACGTAATACAACACCTTCTCGACCTTCATCGATAATGTAAATACCTGACAAAGCCCAAAGAACAACTAAGATTGCAGCAATAAAACCAAGGCCTTTTGCGCCACCAGCTGAAGCATTGCTGCCTCCGCCAGAACGACCACCCTTACCACCAAAAATACTGGTTACTTTTTCATTCAACTTTTTGAATACCTCATCTAAATCTGGCGGGCCGTCATTGCCCCCTTTATTTCCACCCCACGGGTCTTTTGATCCATTAGAACCATTACCACCTGGTTCATTCCATGCCATCTCGTGATTTTGCAAATCAAGATCTGGCTGATTTCGTTTTGATGAGTCTTGTTTCGACATTTTTGGGCTCGTTTTTTTAGATTTAAATTATGTTTTATATGTCACACACAAAGGATGACATTCTATTGGGGTTAAGCCTCAGCCGCAAGCTGGACTTACTAGATCTTGGGGATGGGACTGCTGATTTTCAACAATAAACTGCTCAACCGACTCATATTTAACTAAACTTTCCCAATCGGCGCGTCTTAATGTGACATTCATCAGCCAGCCACCCGTTTCTTGGGTTTTATCCTGATTAACCGCACCCACCTCAAATAGACGTGCATGTAATTTTCCAGCCGTAGCAGGGAGGTCAAGAATCTGATGAACCATATCTGTATTAACCCGCTCAGCGATAGCTTCGTTGAGCAAATCCAGTCCCTCACCAGTTAATGCAGAGACCCAAACACGAATGGGTATACCTGCTTCATCTCGGTCAATGCGGGGGGAAAAACCCTCCATTAAATCTATTTTATTGAAAACTAATAACTGAGGGCGATCTTCGGCTTCAATTTCATTTAATACCAAATTCACTTGATCAATATTATCATCGCGTTCTTCACTAGAAGCATCGACCACATGCAGCAATAAATCGGCATCTTGTGTTTCTTTTAGTGTAGAGCGAAAGGCCGCTACCAAGTCATGCGGTAATTGCCTAATAAAACCCACGGTATCGGCCAACACAATAGGGAAACCCGCGGGTAATTTTATTTTACGTAAAGTGGGATCCAAAGTAGCAAAAAGCTGATCAGCAGCGTAAACCTCTGCATTGGTGAGATTATTAAATAACGTTGATTTCCCAGCGTTGGTATAACCCACCAGTGAAACTGTCGGTACATCCGCTTTTTTACGAGCACGACGACCTTGCTCACGCTGCCTTTGAACTTTATCTAAACGTGACTTAAGCGTACGAATACGATGACCAATTAAACGTCGATCCGTTTCAAGTTGTGTTTCACCAGGGCCACGTAGTCCAATCCCCCCTTTTTGGCGTTCCAAATGCGTCCAACCGCGAACTAACCGCGTCGATAAATGACGTAGCTGTGCTAATTCAACTTGTAACTGTCCTTCATGACTGCGTGCGCGTTGAGCAAAAATATCTAAAATTAGACCAGTGCGATCCAGCACCTGACATTCGAATAGGGCTTCGAGGTTTCGTTCTTGTACGGGGGAAAGCTCGTGGTCAAAAAGCACGACATCGGCTTCTTCAGCTTTAACCACATCTTTAATTTCTTCTGCTTTACCGGTACCAACAAAATAACGTGGGTGTGGCACAGTACGTGAGCCCGTAACAACCGCAACAGGTTCAGCGCCAGAAGAAACAACTAACTCTTTGAATTCTTCTAGGGATTCTTCGTCGAACCCGGTATGTAAATTGAGATGAACTAATACCGCGCGTTCACCGCCTTGAGGACGTTCAAACAAACAAAAATTCCTCTAGGACGATGACACACGAATTAAGAGAGTTAAACATTACCACCATTATGATCCGCAGAAGCTTTACCACCATCATCGGTTGGCATTTTCACATTTCGTGCTGGCACAACGGTAGAAATCGCGTGTTTATACACCATTTGGCTAACGGTATTTCTCAACAATACAACAAACTGATCAAACGACTCAATTTGTCCCTGAAGCTTAATACCATTAATCAGAAAAATAGAGACGGGAATACGTTCTTTACGCAAAGCATTTAGAAATGGATCTTGCAGAGACTGTCCTTTACTCATAATTATTATCTCCAAACATTTGTTTTTATTATAGATAGTCGAAAGTAACTGTTTTCAAACTATCACCAAACACACACTACAATCTCGTTGGCCAATCATCAGTCAAACTGTTGTAGCGGAACTGTTTCCTAGACTACTAACTAGATAGGTACTTTTTTACAGTTTTCAAGACAGATTCTTGAATATGTTGCTCAGAATATCGGCTTAAATCATAAATAGTTAAGTCTTTTTCTGAGCGCAGCCACGTTAATTGCCTTTTGGCCAGTTGACGCGTGGCAATAACGCCCCTTTCTTTCATTTCAGTGTAGTCTATTCTCGACTCAAGGTAATCCCATACCTGTCGATAACCCACCGCTCTTATCGCCGGCAGGTCTTGGTGTAAATCCCCTCTTTCCCGTAATGCTTTTACTTCTTCGACTAAACCTTGCTCCAGCATCAAAGCAAAACGTTTTTCAATGCGTTGATGTAAAACCGCTCGATCCGAAGGAATCAGCGCGAGTTTGAGTACCTGATAAGGCAAAGGTTCTGCTTTTTGTTCTTTTTGTAACTCGCTCATTGCTTTGCCGGTCATTTCATAGACCTCTAAAGCACGTGAGATACGTTGTGGATCGTTGGGATGAATACGTGCCGCCGCCTTCGCATCCACTTCAGCTAAACGCTCGTGCATTTTTTCCCATCCCCTTTCTTCGGCTTGTTGCCCAATTTTCTTTCGCGTGGCTTCATCTGACTCAGGTAATTTTGATAAACCTTCTAACAGAGCACGAAAATACAACATAGTGCCACCCACCAATAACGGAATACGTCCTGCTTTGATGATGTCCTCCATTTCCTTTAATGCATCTTTGCGAAAACGTGCCGCAGAATAGGGTTCGACAGGATCAACCACATCCAATAAACGATGCGGTGCTTTAGCGAGTTCTTCAGCACTCGGTTTTGCTGAACCAATATCTAAACCACGATAAACCAAAGCAGAATCGACACTAATAATATCGACAGGAAAATGTTCTGTTAAAAAAATAGCGAGATCGGTTTTACCTGAAGCCGTGGGACCCATTAGTGTGATGATTTTTGGTAAAGAAGATGACATTATTTATTTAAACCAGGCAGCTAAGTCTTTATCAGATATTTGATGTGAAACATTTTTCACTTCCGCTAAACCATACTGCTCCAGGTCACGTAACAAATTATTCCAATCTTCGGGACTATGACCAAACTCATCTTTAATAATGATTTCAGTTAAACTCTCTGAAAAATCAACAGACTTATCTAATATAAGCTCAATAAATTGTTTAATACTTTTTTTAATGTCACAGACATTTAACATTGCTGGAACTTGCCTCACCATTACTTCATTTTCACCCAGCACAGCAAATTCAAAACCAAGTTGTTGCAGTGCATTACTATTTTTATCTAACCATGCTTGCGCATTCTTTTTTAGTGTTATATTGAAAGGGATGAGTACCGGTTTAGAAATTAGTTTTTTTTGTTCGCTTAACGCTGTTTCAATTTTTTGTTTCGCTAAAATTTGTCTAGCAACGCTTAATTGCACAACAAGTAAGCCATGTTGATTTTGTGTTAATAAATAATTATTTTTCAACTTGGAAATGGCCGTACCTAATGGTTTAGTTAAATCATCATTGGCCAAGCGTTGATAAGACACTGATGAATAGGCTGAATAAGCTGCTGCTGATTCAGAAACCGAACCACCTTGTTCTGTGGGAACCGACGAATAGCCACGACCATTAAAGTGTTGTGGTTTAGGCTTAAAACCCGCTTCTGCTGTACCAGCTTGCCCTTGTGCCAAGGCTTCCCGCAAGCTATAAAACAAAAAATCATGTATCAGACGCCCCTGGCGAAAACGTACCTCATGTTTAGTTGGATGCACGTTAACATCGACTTGTTCAGTATCCATTTCAAGTTGCAATACATAAACCGGAAAACGGCCAGGATAAAGACTGTCCTGAAAAGCTTGTCGCACTGCGTGAGTAATCACTTTATCTTTAATCATGCGTCCATTTACAAAAAAATATTGCATATCTGACTGGCTGCGAGAGTATTCAGCATTGGCAATCCAGCCGGATAATTTCAAGTCCGCATTTTCATAATTCAATTCTACAGCCGATTGGATAAACTCTTTATTAATTAAACGCGTTAAACGTTGTAATTTATTTTCATCTGAATGTGCAGCAGGTAAAGAAAAAACCTGGCGTTGGTTATGGGTAAAATTAAAAGCCACATCAAAACGCGCTAAAGCAATTCGCTTTACGACATCTTCAATATGTTTATATTCCGTGCGTTCCGCTTTTAAAAATTTACGTCTTGCTGGCGTATTATAAAAAAGATTGTTTACTTCAACTGTCGAGCCTTGCGGATGCGATGCAGGACTTAAATCAAATAGCCCCTCTTTCGCTTTTATACTCCACGCCATTTCTTCGTCTGCATTAGAAATCGGTCGAGAAGTTAAAGTCAACTCACTCACCGAAGCAATACTGGCTAGCGCTTCACCTCGAAAGCCCATGCTGGCAACCCGAATCAAATCATCTAGAGAACGAATTTTACTGGTGGCGTGAGGGCTTAATGCCAAATGTAATTCATCTTGAGGAATGCCGAAACCATTATCACGAATACGAATCAGCTGTGTACCACCGGCTTTAATATCAATATCAATTTGAGTTGCACCGGCATCCAAACTGTTCTCTAGCAGCTCCTTGATCACCGAAGCTGGGCGCTCCACAACTTCACCCGCCGCTATTTGATTGGCGAGCTGCGTTGAAAGTTGATGAATAGATTGACGAGATAAAGGAACGGGTTGCATAAAGCAAGCTTACAACATGTTACCCAGTAGAAAAATAAAAAATTGCTTATGCTTTAACGTTTGGCGACAACAACGCGATCCCGTGCCGCAAGCAAAGTACCCGGAACAGGGTTTGAGCGGAAATAAGCACGTGTACCTTTGAATATTGCTCTGGCTAAAGCCCGCTGATGTTTTGGTGAACGTAATTTACGTTCTTCTTTGCGGTTTGAAATAAAAGCCGTTTCAACCAAAATTGCGGGACGACCTGCTTTCAAAACACGGAAACCGGCTTGCTCAACAGTTTTCTTGTGTAAATGATTCACACCTTTTAAACCTGCTAAAACGTTACTAGCAATCTTATGACTATCTTCTAAGGTCGAGTTTTTCACCATGTCGGCCAGTACCATATTCAATAAGTTGTCATTGCCCGCTCTGACGCCCCCATTTAAATCTGATCTATTTTCTGAATTAGCAAGATAACTCGCTAAATTGGAACTCGCACCTCGCTCAGATAAAATAAAGACCGAAGTACCTCTCGCCTTACCATTTTTAAAAGCATCAGCATGAATAGAAATAAATAAATCAGCTTTACCTATACGTGCTTTTTTAACCCGATTTTTCAAACCGACAAAATAATCGCCCTTTCTAATCATAAGTGGCTTCATACCACGTTCTCTACGCACGAGTTTTTCGAGTTCTTTTGCTATGCGTAAAACAACGTCTTTTTCACGTGTGCCACGCTGACCAATCGCACCGGGATCTTCTCCACCATGACCGGCATCAATGGCAATAATTAAGTCTCGTTTATATTTTTTGTGCTTATAAACTGGTTTCTTCTTGATAACTTTCTTTGCAACTTTAGTATCGAGTAAATCAACCACTAAGCGATGACCGTATGTACCATGCGGTTTTAAAATGAAACTTTTTGGATTAACGGAGTTTTTTAAATCCAGGACAACACGTAAACTTTGTTTGCCGCGTTTAGCATAACGAATGCTTTTAATACGTGATTCGTTATAAGTAATGGAGGGCAAGGTGCCACTAACAGTGGACTTCTTAAGGTCGATAACAATACGGTTGGGGTGACGTAAACTAAAAATACTGTGTTCAACAGGGGCACTCAAATCAAAAACCAAGCGGGTATTATCTGGGGCCGGCCACATGCGCAAGCCGCGCACTTCAGCTGCCGATAAAATATTCGGCATCAATGCGAGCAATAAGCTTAAAACTGCAAAAATTTGAAGTCGTTTAATCGACACTTGGACACCCCTTTACCCATGCATATTACTAATAATGGATAAAAATCAGGCAGTAATCAAGTATTTTTCTATATTTTTTAATGAGATAGGCGTTTTATCTCGACTGAATCGAGATAAAATGCTGAAATATTAAGGAAGCCCCAATGTTTCTTTCCATTTTTTAACGATATTCTCTAACTGAAATTTCTCCTGGCAGCCTACATCTGGTCGCCCTTGTGACTTCCATTTCAACATTTTTGCCACAACCGCATCTGAATTTGATCCATCGACTAATTGCTCGGTATTACCAATGACTTCATCGGTTGAGCCAAAGGAGTGTGCCAAAACGGGAGTGCCAACACAGTTCGCTTCAATATAAATTAGGCCAAATGTTTCCGGGTGAACATGCTGAGGATAAAACACACAAAATGAATCACGTAAGTGGGCGATAACTTCATCTTTTGGAATCTTGCCAAGAACCGTAACAGAACCCGAAGAAAGTAATGATTCATCTAAACTATATTGTGGTATTTGATCCTCATTCGTCCCCGCAATATAAAGGTGGTAATCCGGTGCCTGTTTAAGCAACTCAGAAAAATGAATTAAGGTTTCTTTTAGACCTTTATTTGCCGTGCTAAAAAAGAATAATTTATTTTTATCGTAACGCCCATCTGTTTTAGTAAAACCTTCATCGATAACATTATAGATATACGTCAGTGGAATTTTTTTAAACTGAAAAGTTAATAAGCGAAATAACCAGGACAAACCACCATTAAACACTTTATTAATATAATCCTGATGGCATTGAGAAACACAAATGACCTGAGCGTTTGCTTTTAAAATACGGTGCCTGCGCCCAAGCACCTCGTAACTTTGAAAGTTATGCACCCAAACAAAGAGCTTAGCGTTTGGATAAAGCGCTCGATAGTCCGCCACTAAACGGTACTTGCGCAAAATAATAATAATATCCGGTACAAACTCATTATGTGTTAGTCCTTCACTTTTATGGATATAATCAATGCCTTCTTCGCTATAGTGTTCGGTGCGATTAAGTTGTGAAATCGTCACGTTATGCTCACGCGCTAATTCACGCGCAATACGTAATACCGTAGATTCTGTCCCGCCCAATGAATGGGATTCCATGTAATTAAAATCGTAATTTTCTGATGATTTATTATCAACAATAAGGATGTTCATTTTTTTATCCATTGTGGCTTTTTATTATTTTATCTTTCACTATTTTACCCTGTTCAGAGTGTGCTTGTAATAATACCTTTCGACCATCGGGTTGGTATTCCAGAGTGATTTCTAAATCTGCTTTTGCTAACCAACCTTCTCCACGTTGTGGCCATTCGACCAAACAAACAGCATCACCAGAGAAGTAATCTCGCCCACCAAGGTATTCTAGCTCTTCAGGGTCACCTAGCCGATAAAGATCAAAGTGATAGATATTTTTCAAACCATTGGGATTTTTTACAGCATCGCTGACATCGTACCCCTCTACTAATGTGTAAGTGGGGCTTTTTACTTTTGCATCAGGTAAGAGTGATTGAATCAAACCACGCACAAGCGTTGTTTTCCCCGCACCCAGGTCACCGTATAAATAAATATTAAAACCGGCTGGGCACAGTTCAGCTAAGGTTTTGCCAAATGTAACAGTGGCCTGTTCATTTTCTAAAAAAATGGGCATCTCAATTCATAACCTGTATTTAATTGATGTTTACCAAACGGCGAATGGCTGGCATTAGATCGCTCGCCAGTAAACCGCGCTCACCCGCCCCTTTGGCCGCAGCATCTCCTGCGCTTGCATGAATATAAACACCAGCATTTGCGGCATTGGTTAATGAAAAACCTTGCGCTAATAAACTACATACAATACCCGTTAGAACATCCCCCATTCCACCACTTGCCATACCGGGGTTTCCTTTATCACAGAGATAAGTCGCACCGTCTGAATATATAATGGTGCCATTGCCTTTTAAAATAATCGTGCCACCAAATTTCTCTGACATCCCTTTTGCTGCGCTAAATCGATCTGACTGGATTTCTTCTATCGAGCATCCTAACAAACGCGCAGCTTCTCCAGGGTGCGGCGTCAAGATCCAGTTTTCACGTTTAATCTGTTCATCAGCCAATAAATTCAAAGCATCAGCATCAACCACCAATGGTTTTTCACTGTTAATGGCAGCTGCAAAGAGTGTAGCCGCCCATTCACTTTTTCCTAAGCCGGGTCCAATAGCAATAACGTTGACTTTATCTATTAAAGCGAGGATATCGTTTTCATCCTCAATGGGGTAACTCATAATCTCAGGACGAGCGCTATTGATCATTGCAGCATGTGCAGAACGTGTAGCCAAACTCACCAAGCCTACTCCCGTCCTCAACGCGGCTTCACACGCCATACGTGCGGCGCCACTCATTCCAATATCACCACCAATGATTAAGGCATGACCAAATAATCCTTTATGTGACTCTTTATCCCGCTTTTTAAATATTGAAGTAGGAAAACTTAATCGTTTCGTTGAAACCGGTACACGCAGAAAAACCTCTTCAGGAATTTGTAGATCATCAAAAAATAGCTCGCCACTACAATCTGATCCTTTTGCTGTTAGTAAACCTTGATTCAGCCCTATAAATGAAACTGTAATATTGGCTTTTACGGCTTCAGTTAAAACATGCCCACTGTTGGCGAGTAAACCCGTTGCAATATCCAGTGCAAGTATCGGAGCCCCATGCTGATTTAGAGCTTCTACTGCATACCTTTCGTCACCCTCTACGGCACCTTTTAAACCTGTACCCAAAATAGCATCGACAAGAACATCGGCAGAAGGAAAAGCCCTCTTACCATAGGGTTGAACTGTTACCCCACTTTCTTCAAGTCGTTGTTTTGCCGCCAGAGCATCACCTTTTATCTTTTGAGAATTGCCCACCACAAAAACGTCAACCTGTTGTCCTTGCTCTTTTGCTAACCGCGCCAAAACAAAACCATCACCACCATTATTTCCTACGCCACAAATAACACAGAGATGTTTGGCATCAGCCCAATGCTGTTTTAAAATAGCAAATGCCGCAGCTCCCGCACGCTCCATCAGCACTATTCCAGATATACCAAACTCTTCCATCGTGAGCCGATCGAGCTCTCGTGTTTGCTTTGCGGTATATAAATTGTTTGGTAGTTGCGTCATGCGCGTTATCATAGCGTGTATGAGTGAAATTCAGAACACATACCGTTCATATAGTGATGAACAACTTGGCAAATTAGTCGAACAAATTAAAGTTTGGGGACAAGAGCTGGGCTTTCAACAAGTTGCAATCACAGATACAAAACTCAATAAAGCTGAAGAAACCTTAAACAATTGGTTAGAACAAGGCTGTCATGGTGATATGGACTGGATGGCTCAGCACGGCACAAAACGCACTCGTCCGGCCGAATTAATCGAAGGAACACACCGTATTATTACTGGCCGTATGGATTACTGGCCGCCCGATATTGTTAAAGCCGAGTCAATTCTTGCCGACACAACCAAAGCCTATATCTCGCGCTATGCTTTAGGCCGTGATTATCACAAAGTATTACGAAAACGTTTACAAATGTTATCGACAAAAATTGAAAATGAAATTGGTGAATTTGGTTACCGTGTTTTTGTTGATAGCGCCCCGGTAATGGAAAAACCACTGGCAGAAAAAGCAGGGCTTGGCTGGATAGGTAAACACAGTAACTTGTTAAACAAAGATGCCGGTTCATGGTTTTTTCTTGGTGAAATTTATACTGACTTACCTTTACCAATTGATACCCCCGCTGAAAAACATTGTGGCACGTGCCAAAGCTGTATCGATGTTTGCCCCACTAAAGCGATTACTCAACCGTACGTAGTTGATGCACGTTTGTGTGTTTCCTACTTAACCATTGAGTTAAAAGGGGTGATTCCTGAAAATTTAAGATCTTTAATGGGCAATCGAATTTATGGCTGTGATGACTGCCAGCTTTGTTGTCCATGGAATCGCTTTGCAACAGATACACCAGAAACAGACTTCATGCCACGGCATCATTTAGATGATGTGACTCTGTTAGAATTATTTTCCTGGGATGAAGAAACGTTTTTAAAGAAAACCGAAGGTACAGCGATTAGACGAATTGGACATGAACGTTGGTTAAGAAATATAGCCGTTGCCCTGGGTAATAGTCTTAGAACAGCTGATGAAAAAGCGAAGAAAGAAATAATTCAAGAATTAAAGAAAAAACTCAGCAATAGCTCAGAGGTTGTGCAGGAACATATTTCATGGGCATTAAAACAAAATTAGACTTTAACATCAATCAAACTGCCTAAAGTATCTTTATCCGTTTGAACAACTTTACTTGCCACGGCGACTTCATTTTTTGAGTCTTGTAATTTAAGCAAAGGTTGAACTGCATCCTGAACTTCTTGTGAGCCAGTTGTTAAACGTTGCACTTCACCAGCCGCTGCTGCAGCATTTGAAATACCGACCTGTAGACCGGATAATGCATTGGTTAATGTTGATGCCATATCTGTTTTCATAATAGCGACCTTGTTAAAACTTAATTATAGCCTTCGTTGTTTTCTTAAACTTTTTTTACCTTGGTAATGACACTTCCACCAATCATAAGAAAAGATTTATCACACTCAATACGACAATTGTCTTTATACTATCATTATCCGATATGGCTAAATTCCTTATTATTAGCGGCGGCAAGCCGGCTAAATTTTAGTAATAAAACTCGCTTTTACCAACTTATTCGCACTTTTTTCGATATAATTCGCAAAAATTCACAAAACAGCCGAAATATGCAAAATAAAACACAAAATATTACTGCGGTTATTCTTGCAGGTGGCGAGGGAACCCGGCTCTCGGGACTCGATAAGGGACTGGTTAAATTGAATAATAAACCCCTCGTCCAACACCTCATTGAACGCATTAAACCTCAAGTCTCTCACATTATGATTAGCGCTAATCGCAATATTGGAAGTTACAAAAAATTTGGACTTCCTGTTTTTAAAGATAGTGTTAACGACTTTGCAGGGCCATTGGCAGGTATACTCAAAGCCTTACAAGAGTCTCAAACTGAGTGGATACTTTCTGTACCCGCTGACAGCCCGTTTATTTCGACAAACCTTGTTTCACGTTTAAGTGAAAATATAAAAGATAATAAAGTTGTGATTCCTGATGACGGCAAGTATCTGCACCCGACTTTTGCCTTAATACATAAAAGCTTAGCCGCCTCATTAGAAGGTTTTTTGCAACAAGGTGAGCGTAAAGCTCGAGTTTGGATGCAACAACAAAAACATAAGATTGTTGATTTTTCCGATCAAGCTGAAGCATTTATGAACATTAATACCCAGGAAGAACTACAGCATGCAGAACAACATTTCTCTAAACTGTAAGATAATAGCAACCATTAATTTAAAGAGTTAATTCCCATGAATAAATCTATCCCTGTTTCTTGCGATAAGCCACAAAAGCAAACACCCTGGCTTAATGTAAATGAAGCCATTGAACGTATGACAACTGCCGTTAAAAAAACACAAGAAACTGAGGTTGTTGCCATTCGTGATGCATTAAATCGTGTGTTGGCAAAAGAAGTCATCTCAAGCATCAACGTGCCACCTTATGCAAACTCGGCAATGGATGGTTATGCTTTTAACTCTGTCGACTTACCTGAGTCAGGTGAAAACACCGTTACTATGATCGGCAAATCTTTTGCGGGCATTCCTTTTGAAGGAGAAGCTAAGCCTGGTGAGTGCGTTCGTATCATGACAGGCGCACCAATGGCAAACGGTACTGATACCGTTATTATGCAAGAACAAGTGAAAGTGGACGGTGATGCTATTACCATTCAAAGTGGCCACTGTAAAAATGAAAACGTACGCCACATTGGTGAAGATATAAAAGACGGCGATACAGTATTAAATATTGGGCAACAACTTACCCCCGCAGAACTTGGTGTCCTCGCATCCCTTGGTGTTGCTGAAGTCTCTGTTTTTAAAAAAATTAGAGTCGCTTTTTTATCAAC
>Ga0316207_10002519_pt1 | contig 18604 bp, 16 predicted proteins | sample 6weekpyrite_MG_FD_204943 | JGI IMG/M metagenome (GOLD analysis project Ga0316207, IMG submission 204943) | Microbial mat bacterial communities from mineral coupon in-situ incubated in ocean water Damariscotta River, Maine, United States -... | ecosystem: Environmental > Aquatic > Marine >...
ATATTTCTAGTTTTTACCCTGAAAACAGGTCTGAACTTAAAGTAGAGCTTTAGGTTTTACGGACAACTTTTTGATTCCAAATTGATTGTTTTTGGCTAGATTTTAAAACCCTTCCCACTTTGCCTTCGCATCACCTAAGTTATTGTCCTGAAAGAAAGAATTAGCATTTTGAGTGGGCTGCTTTTGCTTGCATTGAGGCCTTTAAATACCTATAGTGTCAAGAAGTGGGAGAAAGTGGTCGATAGTGGGTTAAGAGTGGTTTAAAGCATCAAAGGGAGAAAGCGGTTGTTCAAAGGGGTAAGCCCTATCAATGTCGATGCCAAGGGTCGCATGGCGATGCCGGCCAAATACCGGGAGCGCCTGCGGGAGCTTTGTGACGGTCGTTTGGTGCTGACTGTTGATTTTAGTGGTTGCCTGATGCTTTTCCCTGAGGCCGATTGGGGGCAGCTTGAACGTAAGCTGGCTCGTCTGCCTGATCTAAATTCCAAGGCCCGCAGCCTGAAACGCTTGCTGATGGGTTATGCCAGCGAGTGCGAGCTTGATGGCAATGGCCGCATCTTGCTGCCAGGTGTGTTGCGTGAATACGCCGGGCTCGACAAGCGCATTGTCCTGGTGGGTCAAGGCAATAAGTTTGAAATCTGGGATGAAGAAACCTGGAACGGTAGTCGTGACGAATGGCTTGCCGAGGTGGCGTCTGGTGAAGGATCGCTGCCGGAAGAATTGGAAAGTCTGTCGTTTTGAATGAAGTAAACGGTGAATTTAGTCACCGCCCGGTATTGCTGGATGAGTGTCTGGAGGCTTTGAGGATTAAAGTGGATGGCATCTATGTGGATGCCACCTTTGGTCGTGGCGGGCACGCGGCAGCGATTCTGGAGCGACTTGGGCCGGATGGGCGATTGTTGGGGCTGGATAAGGATCCGCAGGCAATTGCAGAGGCACAACAAAAATTCGGGGCTGAGCCCCGTTTTAGTATCCATCACGGCAGTTTTGCCGAGATGAAGCCGGTGCTGGCAGGGCTTGGTTTGCTGGGTAAGGTGGATGGCGTGTTAATGGATTTGGGTGTTTCATCGCCACAGTTGGATGACGCTGAACGTGGTTTTAGTTTTATGCGAAACGGGCCTCTGGATATGCGCATGGATAACAGTAGTGGTATTTCGGCGGCTGAGTGGCTGGCTTTGGCTAAAGAGTCCGAGATTTCGCAGGTGTTGAAAGAATACGGTGAAGAGCGATTTTCCAAGCGGATTGCGCGGGTCATTGTCGAAGCGCGTCAGGAAGCGCCGATTGAAACCACGGCGCAGTTGATGGAAATCATTAAGGCGATCATGCCGCGCCAGCGCGAGCAGGACAAACACCCGGCGACACGCAGTTTTCAGGGGATACGGATTTTTATCAACCGTGAACTGGATGAATTGCGTCTTTGTCTGGGGCAGATATTGGATGTATTGAATAAGGATGGTCGTTTGGCGGTGATTAGTTTTCATTCGTTGGAAGACCGGATTGTTAAGCGATTTGTGCGTGATCAGGCGCGTGGCGATGATTTTCCAGCGGATCTGCCAGTGACGGTTGATCAGCTCAATCCGAAGATGCGTCTGGTGGGTAAAGCGATTCGCGCCACAAGGGCGGAGCTTGAGCGGAATCCGCGGGCGCGTAGCGCTGTATTGCGCGTGGCGGAGAAGCTCTGAGTGGCTGCAACCACGCAACCACGGGCGGTTTCAGGTCAGAACTGGCAGGCAGGTTTTGTTGTTGTGCTGGGGCTGGCGGTGGTGTTGTCGGCGCTTGCGGTTGTCTACGCCAAGTTTCAGAGCCGCATTTTGTTCGCGGATTTACAAGGTTTGAGTAAGGCGCAGGACAGAATGGATGTTGAGTGGGGGCAGCTGCAGTTGGAACAAAGTACCTGGGCAGCTCACGGTCGGATTGAGCGTTTGGCTAGCAAGCGTTTGCAGATGGTGTTGCCTGAGGCGGGCCAGATAGTGGTGGTTAGTCAGTGACAGAGTGGGATGCTCGCTGGATTGCGGCGCGGCGTTGGTTGTTGTTGGCGGTGTTGTTGTTGGCAGCGGTTGTGCTTACTTGGCGCGCGGTTTACCTGCAATGGGTTGAGCAGGATTTTTTGCAGGGTCAGGGCGATGCACGCCATTTACGGGTAATGGATTTGGCGGCTAACCGCGGTGTGATTATGGATCGTAACGGTGAGCCGGTGGCGATTAGTACGCCGGTGGATTCGGTTTGGGTGAACCCCCAAGTCTATTTGCTGAACGAGGGTGATGCGAAAGTGGTGCAGCTGGCGAAACTGTTGAGGCTAAAGGTGAAGGAGTTGCAGCAGCGTATTGAAACACGCGCTGGTCGTGAGTTCGTTTATCTCAAGCGTCATGTCTCACCAGAGCTGGCAGATAAAATAACGCGACTGGCGGTGCCAGGAGTGGCATTGCAGCGTGAATATCGTCGTTATTACCCAATGGCTGAGGTGATGGGGCATGTGGTTGGTTTTACGGATATTGATGATCAGGGACAGGAAGGGATTGAGTTGGCTCTGAATGACAGGCTGCACGGTGAAAAAGGCGGTAAGCGGGTATTGAAAAACAATATGGGTGAGGTGATTGAAGATGTGGAAAGCATCTCGGAACCGCAGCCGGGTGAAGATGTTGTGCTCAGTATCGACAAGCGCCTGCAGTATCTGGCCTATCGTGAATTGAAGATGGCGGTAAAAACCAATCGCGCACGTTCTGCCTCGGCGGTGATTCTGGATGTGCAGACCGGCGAAGTGTTGGCGATGGTGAATCAACCAACATTTAACCCCAATAATCGCGCCAGCTTTGAGTCAGCCAATTATCGTAATCGTGCTGTGACCGATGTGTTTGAGCCAGGTTCGACCATGAAGTCATTTACGGTCGCTGCAGGCTTGGAATTGGGCAAGATTAAGCCGGCGACAGTGATAAAAACTTCACCTGGTTATATGCGTATCGGTAACAACACTATTCGTGACGCAGTCAATTATGGCGACATGGACATCACCAAGATCCTGCAAAAATCCAGCAATATTGGCGTCACCAAGATTGCTTTGTCGATGACGGCGGAAGAGGTGTGGAAGTCGTTGGATAAACTTGGTTTTGGTCTTAGTAGTGGTAGTCGTTTTCCGGGTGAGGGCGATGGTCGAATTGGTGATTACTGGCGTTGGAGCCCAGTGCAGCAGGCCAGTCGTGCATATGGTTATGGTCTGCAGGTGACGGCGCTGCAATTGGCGCGGGCCTATTCTGTTTTGGCCAATGATGGCTTATTGAAGCCAGTTTCATTTCTCAAGCTTGAGCAAGCCCCTGAAGGTGAGCGGGTGATGTCGGCTGCAGTTGCGTCTCAGGTTCGAGGCATGTTGGAGAGTGTTGTCTCTAAGGAAGGCACCGGCAAGCAAGCCAAGGTCGATGGTTATCGTATTGCTGGTAAGACCGGCACGGTTCATAAGAGTGGCAGTGGTGGTTATTCGGAAGATCGTTATGTGGCCGTGTTTGCGGGTATCGCGCCGGCCTCAAAACCACGCTTGGCAATGGTGGTGGTAGTGCATGATCCGAAGCTGGGAGACTACCACGGTGGTCAGGTGGCGGCGCCGGTTTTTTCAAGGGTGATGAATGGTGCATTGCGTCTGATGAATATTCCACCGGATGACATGCAGGCGATCAAGCAGCGCCAGGCTGCCAATGAAGCATTTATGTTGCGAGTTGCAGGAGGGGCTAATTGATGACCTCTGCAAAGCCTATGAAGCTGAACGAGCTGCTACAGGATGTGATTGATGTGGCTGGTGTCGATGTTTACGTCAGTGGTTTGCAGCTAGACAGCCGAAAGGTGGTTAAGGGTGATTTGTTTGTCGCCTTGTCAGGCACGCGCGAGCAGGGTCATGAATATGTCGCTGCTGCCATCGAGGCTGGTGCAGTTGCGGTGCTGGTTGATGAATCTGTGGCCGGTGATATGGGTGATGTTGCTGTGCCGTGTTTGGCGGTGTCTGAGCTCAAACAAAAGCTTGGTCTGATTGCCGAACGTTTTTATGGTTTTGCATCGCGACAAATGTTTGTGATTGGTGTTACAGGCACCAATGGCAAGACCTCTTGTAGTCATTTCATCGCCCAGGTATTGAATTCAGAAACAGTGCCGGTCGCTGTCATTGGAACCTTGGGTTATGGTCCTGTTGAAAATTTACAGTCGGCTGCTCATACCACGCCGGATGCCATTAGCTTGCATCGTATGATGCGTGAGTTTGTTGATGCCGGCATTAAATGTCTGGTGATGGAAGTCTCTTCGCATGGTCTTGATCAAGGCCGTGTAGCAGGTGTGTCGTTTGATCTGGCGCTGTTTACCAATTTGACCCGTGACCATCTTGATTATCACGCTGATATGGAGGCCTATGGCCAAGCCAAGGCACGTCTGTTTGAAATGCCGGGGCTGCGTTACGCCGTGATCAATGCCGATGATGAGTTTGGCCGCAGCTTGTTGCTGAATCTGCCTGCGGCTGTCGAAACACTGGCCTTTACCCAGGCCGAAAATCATATCGAAGAAAATGTGGTGCGTGGCGAGCTGATCAGTCAGGGCCGTGATGGTCTGTTGTTGGATGTTCAGACTCCTTGGGGTGATGGTCGTATTCATAGCGATCTGCTGGGTCAGTTTAATGCCAGTAATCTATTGGCGGTTCTGTCTACCGTGTTGTTGAGTGGCATGGGGATGGATAAGGCGCTGCAAAAAATATCTCAACTTAAAGCTGTGGCGGGGCGGGTTGAGCGTTTTGGCGGTATGGCAAATCAACCACTGGTGGTGGTCGACTATGCTCATACGCCCGATGCGCTGGAACAGGTGTTGGTGAGTCTGCGTCAGCATTGTGCGGCGCAGCTTTGGTGTGTGTTTGGTTGTGGTGGCGAGCGAGACAAGGGCAAGCGTGCGCAGATGGGCAGCATTGCTACGCAGTATGCCGATCATGTCGTGCTGACCGATGACAATCCACGCAATGAAAATCCCGGTGCAATTATCGAAGATATTCGTGCTGGCGCTCAGTCTGGCCGCGTAACTGTGTTGCGTGATCGAGCTGAGGCAATTCGCCATGCGGTGGCTCATGCTGTAGCGGATGACGTGATCTTGGTGGCTGGCAAGGGGCACGAAGATTTCCAGCAGCTTGGCGGACAAAAGATTCCCTTTAGTGATGCTGAGCAAGTGCGGCAGGCACTGGGGGTAGCAGCATGACTATGCTGACGCTGCAGCAGGCAGCCAAGATTCTCGATGCCGAGCTGATTGGCAATGCTCAAACCAGTTTTGATGCCGTCTCTATTGATAGTCGTAAGATTGTCGCCGGAGATTTGTTCTTTGCCCTGCAAGGGCCTAATTTTGATGGCCACAAGTTTGTTGCGGTGGCGGCAGATCAGGGTGCAGTAGCAGCTGTTGTTTCCAGACAAGTTGAAAGCGAGATACCGCAACTGGTTGTGGCTGATACACGTTTGGCTCTGGGACGTTTGGCTGCTGCCTGGCGGTCGAAGTTTCAAGGCCAGGTCATAGGCGTTACAGGCAGTAACGGCAAGACTACGGTCAAAGAAATGCTGGCGCGCATTATGGAGCAAAAGGGCGCGGTCTTGGCCACTGAGGGCAATCTTAATAATGATATTGGCGTACCGCTGATGTTGTTGCGCCTCAAACCTGAACAGCATCAAACCGCCGTGATTGAGATGGGTGCCAACCATGTCGGTGAAATAGCTTACCTCACCAGCTTGGCTCAGCCCGATGTAGCCGTGGTGACCAATGCTGCAACCGCTCATCTGGAGGGCTTCGGTTCACTGGAAGATGTTGCCCGTGCCAAGGCAGAAATTTGGCAGGGCTTACGCGAAGATGGAGCTGCAATTGTCAATCAGGATGACGAGTTTACTGGTTATTGGACTGAGCTGGTCACCGACTACAAGAGTCTTGGTTTTGGCATGCTGCCAACCGCCGATGTCAGTCTGGCAGACGGTGGTGTGCATTGGGAAGTTTCTGCCAGCGGTTATAAAAGCCGTTTCAGTATGCACACGCCTGCCGGAAGGATTGATGTGGCTATGAATCTGGCTGGCAGACATAACGTCATGAATGCCTTGGCTGCAACGGCATCAGCTCTGGCGGCGGGAGCGAGTGCTGCCGAGGTTCAGGCAGGCCTGGAGAGTATGGAGCCAGTCAAGGGGCGTTTACAGCCTAAGGTGACTGGGCAAGGACAATTGCTGATCGATGATAGCTACAACGCTAACCCGCATTCATTTCGGGCGGCAATAGATGTGTTGCTACAGGCGTCGGGAGAAACCATTCTGGTAATGGGCGACATGGCTGAGTTGGGTCCAACTGCCAGTCAGCACCATTTCAGCATCGGTGAAGAAGCCAGAAAAAAGGGTATCAATCAGCTGTTGGCTTGTGGCAGCCATTGTCCAGAAGCGGTAAAAGGGTTTGCTGATGGCGCGACTTGTTTCGCAACGCAGCAGGCCCTGATTGAGCATTTGTCCGTGATGCTGACTGACCCGATTTATAAAGATGCAGTGTTGCTGGTAAAAGGTTCGCGTGGCGCGGCTATGAATAAGGTAGTAGATGCGCTTGTGGCAGGAGGCAAAGACTGATGTTGATGTCTCTGGCCGAATATCTGACCCAATTCCACAGTGGCTTCGCAGTGTTTCAGTACATTACCCTGCGTGCAATCCTGGGTGTGCTGACGGCGCTGATTATCAGTTTTATTGTTGGCCCGCTAATGATCCGCAAGCTGAGCCAGTTCAAGGTTGGTCAACCGATTCGAGAGCTGGGTCCCGAGACGCATTTTTCCAAGGCTGGCACACCAACCATGGGCGGTGCTTTAATCCTGGTTGCCATTGCTGTCAGCACACTGCTGTGGGCAGACCTGGAGAGTCGTTATGTCTGGGTGGTGTTGCTGACCACGCTGGCCTTCGGTGTGATTGGTTTCTACGACGATTACAGAAAACTGGTGCTGCAAGACCCAAAAGGTATGTCGAGCAAGGCCAAATATTTCTGGCAGTCCTTGTTTGGCATGATCGCCGCAGTGTTTCTTTATAAGACGGCTGTTTCGCCAGTCGAAACGCAGTTGTTTGTACCCTTCTTTAAAGATGTGGCGATTGATATGGGGTTGATGTTTGTCGTGTTGGCCTACTTTGTGGTGGTGGGTACCAGCAATGCGGTCAACCTGACCGACGGCCTGGATGGTTTGGCAATCTTGCCCACCGTCATGGTGGCGGGCGCGCTTGGAATATTTGCTTACGCTCATGGCCATTCTGGCTTCGCTGAATACCTGGGCATTTCATATGTCGAAGGTGTTGGTGAGGTAATGATCTTCTGTGCCACTATTTGTGGTGCCGGACTTGGTTTTCTCTGGTTTAACACTTATCCCGCTCAGGTCTTTATGGGCGACGTCGGTGCTCTGGCGCTGGGAGCTGCGCTGGGCATTGTCGCGGTGGTGGTGCGTGAGGAATTGGTGCTGCTGATTATGGGTGGTGTATTTGTAATGGAAACCGTATCTGTCATCTTGCAAGTTGTGTCCTACAAATTGACGGGTCGCCGTATTTTTCGCATGGCGCCACTGCATCATCATTTTGAATTAAAGGGTTGGCCGGAGCCACGCGTCATTGTCCGTTTCTGGATAGTGACCGTGATTTTGGTCTTGGTTGGTTTGGCTACCTTGAAGTTGCGTTAGGCAATAGCGATGGGACTGTCACAGTTGAAACAGACTGAAAACACAGCACAGCGTAAGACCATTATTGTCGGTTTAGGCAAGAGTGGCCTGTCGTGCGCGCGTTTTCTGCTGCGTCAGGGTGTTGAGGTGATGGTGGTCGATAGTCGTGCCAATCCTCCAGCCAAGCAACAGTTACAAAACGAGTTCCCAGAAGTGGAAACACAGTTTGGTGGCTTTGATATGGAGCTGTTTGAGCAAGCCGACATGCTGGTGGTCAGTCCAGGCGTTTCCTTGCGTGCCCCTGCCATTGCCGCCGCCATCGAGGCGGGTGTTGAAGTAGTTGGTGATATCGAGTTGTTTGCTCGTTACGCCCAGGCGCCAGTGATTGCTATTACCGGTTCAAATGGCAAGAGCACAGTCACTACCATGGTTGGTGAGATGGCCAAGGCTGCCAGTAAGGATGTTTGTGTCGGTGGCAACATTGGCACCCCAGTGCTGGATCTGCTGCAAGCGGATGAACCTGACCTGTACGTGTTGGAACTGTCCAGCTTTCAGTTGGAAACAACCTCAAGCCTTAAGCCTGTTGCAGCGGTGGTCTTGAATGTCAGTCAGGATCACCTCGATCGTTATTCTGATATGCAGGATTATGCAGAAGCCAAACAACGTATCTATGCTGGCGCGGCAATCAAACTGATTAATAGGGATGATGTGCTGGTAGCGAGCTGGTGCGGTGAAGATCAAAGCTGGATACGTTTTTCTCTGCATCAGCCACAGCACAGCAACGATTTTGGAGTGGTGCAGCAAGATGGCCAGTCCTGGTTGGCCAAGGGTGAGCAACTATTGTTACCTGTCTCGGAATTGAAGGTGGCAGGCAAGCACAATGTTGCCAATGCCCTGGCGGCATTGGCGCTGGGTGAGAGTGTTGCTTTGCCAATGGCTGCGATGCTTGAAGCCTTGCGCAGTTTTGCTGGTTTGCCACACCGTTGTCAGTGGTTGGCAGAGAAAGATGGTGTGAGTTGGTTTAACGATTCCAAGGCCACCAATGTCGGTGCTGCTGTTGCTTCGATAAACGGCATGGCAGGCAAGGTGGTGTTGCTGGCTGGTGGCGAAGCCAAGGGGCAGGATTTTTCCGAGCTGCGTAAGGCCTTGTCCGACAAGGGCCGGGCCACAGTGTTGTTTGGTGCCGATGCTGATCAGATCGCAGCGGTGCTGGATGGTGTACTGCCAGTACGGTGTGTGGCTAGCTTGCCTGACGCAGTTGCAGCGGCGCAAGCATTGGCGCACGCCGGTGATGCTGTGTTGCTGGCGCCGGCCTGTGCAAGTTTCGATATGTTTTCCGGTTATGAAGATCGTGGCAACCAGTTTGCTGCAGCGGTGGCGGAGGTGTTGGCATGAGCGCATCTACCATTAAGCCATCACCTGTGGTGGACAAACTGATGTATGACCCTCTGCTGCTGGGAACGGTAGCCCTGTTATTGGCAATGGGTTTTGTGATGGTGGCTTCGGCCTCGTTGCACATCGCTGCTGAGAATTATGGTCAACCCTGGTTTTATACCATTCGTCAGATCATCTTTATTGGCTTGGGTTTAGTGGCTGGCTTGGTCGCCTTCAAAATCCCGGTTTCTGTTTGGCAGCGCCTGGGGCCATGGTTATTGTTGGCTGGATTGGCACTGTTGTTGTTTGTTCTGATTCCGGGCATTGGTCGTACCGTGAATGGTGCCACTCGCTGGATCAATCTAGGTGTCTTTAATCTACAGGTTTCAGAGTTGATGAAGCTGTTTGTCATCATCTACATGGCCGGTTATCTGGTGCGTCGTGGCGATGAAGTGCGGACAAGTTTCAGTGGCTTTCTCAAACCTATGGCAATGTTGTCTTTGGTGACCTTGTTGTTGTTGTTAGAGCCTGATTTTGGTTCTTCAGTTGTGATTTTTAGTACGGCGCTGGCGATGATGTTTATTGCTGGGGTGCGTTTATGGCAGTTTGCTTTACTGGTGGCGTTGGTTGCTTCAGCGCTGGCGGTGTTGGCAATCACATCACCATATCGCATGGAGCGCTTGACCACCTTTCTTAATCCGTGGGCTGACCCATTTGATAGTGGCTTTCAGCTGACACAGGCTTTGATTGCAATTGGTCGTGGCGAGATATGGGGCGTGGGTCTGGGTAGTGGTGTGCAGAAGCTGTTTTACCTGCCCGAAGCCCATACAGACTTCCTGTTTGCGGTGACGGCTGAAGAATTAGGTTTGATTGGCTCACTTCTGTTGATTGCCCTGTTTGTGGTGTTTGTGGTGCGAGCCTTTGCCATAGCGCGGCAGGCTGAAATAAAGGGGCAGCAGTTTGCAGCCTATATGGCTTATGGTTTGGGCTTGTGGGTTGGTATGCAGGCCTTTATCAATATCGGCGTCAATATGGGTGTGTTACCAACCAAGGGTTTGACACTGCCACTGATGAGTTATGGCGGCAGTAGTATTGTGGTTTGCTGTGTCGCAGTGGCTATGTTGTTACGGGTGGATTTTGAACAGCGCCGCAGTTCAATTCAGGCCGAGCGTCGAGCCGGTAATCCTGATACCCGTCGCCGCAAGCGTGAACGGAGGGCTGCTGTATGAATGCCCGAATCATGATCATGGCAGGCGGTACTGGCGGACATGTGTTTCCAGCCCTGGCGGTTGCAGACGAGCTGCGTGCCCGTGGTGCTGAGGTGTTTTGGTTGGGTACGCGTAACGGCATGGAAGCAGAGCTGGTACCGCAGGCGGGTATCGAGATAGAGTGGATTTCCATTACCGGTCTGCGTGGCAAAGGACTGCTGGGTTGGTTGTTGGCACCACTGCGTTTGGCCAGGGCGACCTTTCAATCATTGGAAGTGATCATGCGTAGGCGGCCGATGGCAATACTAGGTATGGGTGGTTTTGTTGCCGGACCGGGTGGTCTGGTGACTTGGTTGCTGCGCAAGCCGCTGTTGATTCATGAGCAAAATGCCATTGCCGGTTTGACCAATAAATTGCTGGCACGTGTGGCCAACACGGTAATGCAGGCCTTCCCTGATACTTTTGAAAAATCTGATCGTGTCGTCGATAGCGGCAATCCTGTCAGACAAGAGATCATTGCCTTGGCTGAGCCGGAACAACGTTTTGCCGGTCGTGAAGGTGGTCTGCGTTTGTTGGTATTGGGTGGCAGCCTTGGTGCACAAGCCTTGAATAAAACATTGCCCGAAGCGTTGGCTATGTTGCCTTTAGAGCAGCGTCCCGAAGTTTGGCATCAGGCCGGCAAACGAAATATTGATGCTGCACAACAGGCCTATAAAGATGCCAAAGTGGATGCACAGGTAGAGCCTTTCATTAGCGACATGGCTGAGGCCTATGGCTGGGCGGATCTGGTGTTGTGTCGTGCAGGTGCCCTGACTGTCTCTGAGTTGGCCGCAGCCGGAGTCGGTGCCATGTTGGTGCCATTCCCATTTGCAGTGGATGATCACCAAACCGCCAATGCCCGTTATTTGTCGGATAACGGCGCTACTTTATTGTTGCCGCAGGCAGAATTAAACGCTGAGCGCCTGAAAGAAATTTTGACTGGCTTTGTGCGCGATTGCAGAGAAAATGGTCGCAGCGAATTGTTGCAGATGGCAAGCAGTGCTCGTGCCCTGGCCAAGCCGTTGGCAGTAAAGCAGGTGGCCGATTTGTGCATGGAGGCTGCTAATGCTTAGCTCAGCCATGCGTCGTATCAAACACCTGCATTTTGTCGGCATTGGTGGTGCTGGCATGGGTGGAATTGCCGAGGTGCTGCATAACCTGGGTTATCTGGTGAGTGGTTCTGACCTGGGCAATAACGCCATGACTCAGCGCCTGTCATCGCTGGGCATTAAGATTGATCACGATCATGTGGCTGAGAATGTGCAGCGCTGTGATGCGTTGGTGATTTCATCGGCAGTACAGCAGGATAATCCTGAAGTAGTCGCCGCACACGAGCGTCGCATTCCTGTTGTACCCAGGGCGGAGATGCTGGCCGAGCTGATGCGTTTTAGGTTTGGTATCGCGGTAGCGGGTACCCACGGCAAGACGACGACGACCAGTTTGATTGCTAGTCTGCTAGCAGAAGCAGAGCTGGACCCTACCTTTGTCATCGGTGGCAAGCTCAATAGTGCCGATACCAATGCCCGGCTTGGTTCAGGTGAATATCTGGTGGCCGAGGCGGATGAGAGTGATGCCTCGTTCCTGTATCTGCAGCCGATGTTGGCGGTGGTGACCAATGTTGATGTCGATCATATGTCTACCTATGGTGGCGACTACAATAAGCTGCGCCAGACCTTTATCGACTTTCTTCATCACTTGCCTTTTTATGGGCTGGCAGTTGTCTGTGTTGATGACGCAGGAGTGCGCGAAGTGATGGAAGAGTGTACGCGTCCAATGTTGACTTATGGCTTCGCGGAAGAGGCTGATCTGCGTGCCGGCAATGTTCGTCAGCAGGGCAATGTCACTGTGTTTGATGTCACGCGCACCGGACATGAAGGTGTGCTTGAGGTGAGCCTGAACATGGGTGGTCGTCACAATGTTTTGAATGCCCTGGCGGCCATCGCCGTAGCACAGGAGTTGGACGTTAAGGATGATATTATTGTCCGTGCCTTGTCTGGTTTTGAAGGTATAGGTCGACGCTTCCAGATTAACGGCGAAGTTGAAACGGCCAAGGGTAAGGTGTTGTTGATTGATGACTATGGTCATCATCCGCGTGAAGTGGCGGCCATTGTTGCTGCGATTCGCGATGGCTGGCCCAAACGGCGTTTGGTGGTGGCCTTTCAGCCACATCGTTATAGCCGCACCCGTGATCTGTTTGAAGATTTCAGCATGACCTTATCTGAAGTGGATGTGCTGGTGTTGCTGGAAGTCTATGCTGCTGGCGAAGAACCCATCGCCGGGGCCGATTCACGTAGTCTGGCCCGTGCCATTCGCACGCGCGGCCAGGTAGATCCGGTCTTTATCGAAACGATTGATGATTTGCCTCACGCACTTGACGGTGTAATCCAGGATGGAGACATTGTCCTGACCCTGGGTGCTGGTAATGTTGGTGTCGCTGCGGCAAATTTATTGCAGCAGTGGCAGGGGGGGGCAGCATGATGGCGGCACTTCAGCAGACATTGCGTGGCAGCTTGAAACTGAACGAACCTATGGCGCGTCATACATCCTGGCGTGTTGGTGGTCCGGCCGAGCGTTATTACGAGCCGGCTGATCTTGATGACCTGACCGAATTCCTGTCGCAACAAGATAAAACCGAAGCACTGATGTGGTTGGGCTTAGGTAGCAACCTATTGGTGCGCGATGGTGGTATTCGCGGCACAGTGATCATCACTTCCGGTTTGTTGAATGAGATCGAGTTGCTGGAAGAAGGCTTGGTCAGGGTAGAGGCCGGTGTTGCTTGTGCCAAGGCTGCTCGTTTCTGTGCTCGTCAGCGATTGATTGGTGTTGAGTTTCTGGCCGGTATCCCCGGCACCATGGGTGGTGCGTTGGCGATGAATGCGGGCGCTTTCGGTGGTGAGACATGGCAGCACGTTGTGGCAGTGGAAACAATTGACGGTAATGGTCAACGTCATCTGCGTCAGCCGGAAGAGTTTGTTGTTAATTATCGTCACGTCAAGGCTGTGCCAGGCGAATGGTTTGTTGCTGCGCACCTGAGACTGCATCAAGGCGATAGTGAAACAGCGACTACACGTATCAAAGAGCTGCTGGAAAAGCGCAACACATCTCAGCCGATTGGTCTGCCCAGTTGTGGTTCTGTATTCAGAAATCCAGAGGGCGATCACGCCGCTCGCTTGATTGAAATCAGTGGTCTGAAAGGCAGCTGCATTGGTGGTGCCTGTGTCTCTGACAAACACGCCAATTTTATCATTAATACCGGTGCTGCCACGGCGGCAGATATTGAGGCGCTGATTGAAAGAGTGGCGGCTGAGGTTGAGTCTCAGCATGGTGTGCAACTGATTCGAGAAGTCCACATTGTTGGGGAGGTCGCATAGATGAACCTGCCGCAGCAAAAGATTACTGATGCAAAGGCCTTCGGTAAGGTGGCGGTGCTGATGGGTGGCCGTTCAGCCGAACGTGAAGTTTCACTCAAGAGTGGTGCTGCAGTGCTGACTGCATTGCAGTCAAAAGGTATTGATGCTCATGGTCTTGATGTGTCAGACAACGTGTTGATGGATTTACAGGCAGCTCAGTTTGATCGTGTCTTTATCATCTTGCATGGCCGCGGCGGTGAAGACGGCGTGATGCAGGGTGCGCTGGAAACAATCGGTATGCCATATACCGGTAGCGGTGTGTTGGGTTCGGCGCTGGGTATGGACAAACTGCGTTGTAAGCAGATGTGGCAAGGGATTGGAATGCCAACACCAACATATGCTGAAGCGAATGAGGCATCTGATTTTGCCGGGCTGATTGAGGTGTTGGGTTTGCCGTTGATAGTCAAACCTGCCAGTGAAGGTTCTAGTATCGGTATGAATAAAGTGGTTGATCCGTCACAGCTTGCCCATGCGGTGCGTGAGGCTGCTGCCAGTGATCAGCGTGTGCTGGTTGAGCAGTGGATTGATGGCACGGAATACACCGTGGCTGTTTTGAATGGTGAGGCCTTGCCTGCAATTCGGTTGCAAACACCTAATGCCTTTTATGATTTCGCCGCCAAGTATCAGGCAACGGATACGTCCTATCACTGTCCTTGCGGTTTGACTGAAGATAAAGAGCTGCAGCTGCAGCAACTGGCAGTGCAGGCGTTTAAATCGGTCGGAGCTCATGGCTGGGGACGGGTGGATTTTATGGCTGATGAGGCGAGTAACTTTTATCTGTTGGAAGTAAACACCGTGCCGGGAATGACAGGTCATAGCCTGGTGCCAATGGCGGCAAAGGCGGCAGGCTTGAGTTTTGATGAGCTTGTTTGGCGAGTGCTTGAAACCAGTTTTGGCGAGGGGGTGGTTTGATGAAGCTTCCATGGCAGAAAGCCACAGCAAAGAAAAAGCAAAATCGTCGCTTGAAGCAAGAGAAGAGCAAGGCTCCTGCTCAGTTGTGGCGCTGGGATTTTAATCCACGGCTGATGACTCAGGCAGGCGTAATACTGTTGCTGATGGTTGTTTTTTATGCGGTGTGGCTGAAGTTAATGGACCCACAGACTTTGCCCTTGCAGCAGGTGAAGCTTGAGGCATCATTCGAAAAGATCACAAAAGAGCAGTTGCATGAAGTTGTCAGTGCGCAGATTAATGGTGGTTTTTTTAGTGTTGATGTTGCGGCTGTAACCAACGCCGTGAGTGCTCTGCCTTGGGTGGATGCTGTGGAAGTGCGTCGTGTCTGGCCGGATACCTTGCATGTCATGGTTAAAGAGCAAGTGGCATTGGCTCGTTGGCGTGACCAGGCCTTGGTCAATGTACGCGGTGAGTTGTTCTCGCCTGCGGCAGAAAGTTTTCCTGTCGGAATGGTTGAGTTGCATGGGCCAGATAACAGTGTTGCCAACATGGCGCATCAGTTCAGTGTGTTTAATCAGTCGCTTGAGCAGGCGGGTTTGAATATGAAACGCATTGTTTTGTCTCAAAGACGGGCCTGGGTGTTGGAGTTAAGTGACGGTGTCACTGTTGTCCTGGGTCGCAGCAATATTGAAAAGCGTGTTCAGCGTTTTGTGCAGTTTTATTCGCCGTTATTGGCTGCCGCTGAAAACGTCAGGCGGATTGATATGCGTTATACCAACGGCTTTGCCGTGCAGTGGCGAGTTTAGTGCTGATGTGTGTTGAAGAGAGAATTGTTTAGATGTCAAAGAAGACTGAAAAAAATCTGATTGTTGGTCTGGATATTGGCACCTCGAAGGTGGTGGCGATTGTCGCTGAGGTTTCGGATGAAAGTGGCATGGAGATCATAGGTATTGGTTCTCATCCTTCACGTGGTTTGAAGAAGGGGGTGGTGGTCAATATTGAATCAACCGTGCAATCGATTCAGCGGGCTATTGAAGAAGCCGAGTTGATGGCGGGTTGCCAGATTCATTCGGTTTATGCCGGTATTGCTGGAAGTCATATTCGCAGTCTCAATTCACACGGTATTGTTGCGATTCGTGACAGTGAGGTGAACCCTGCTGATGTTGATCGGGTGATTGATGCTGCGCGCGCAGTGGCGATTCCTGCGGATCAAAAGATCCTGCATATTCTGCCACAGGAATTTGTTATCGATCAGCAGGAAGGGATTCGTGAGCCGGTAGGCATGTCAGGTGTCAGGCTGGAGGCCAAGGTGCATATGGTGACGGGTGCGGTGAGTGCTGCACAGAATATTATCAAGTGTGTGCGCCGTTGTGGCCTGGAAGTGGATGACATCATTCTCGAGCAGTTGGCATCGAGTTATTCGGTGCTGACTGAAGATGAAAAAGAATTGGGTGTCTGTTTGGTGGATATCGGTGGTGGCACCACCGATATTGCTGTCTTTACCGATGGCGCGATCAGCCACACAGCGGTCATTCCGATTGCTGGCGATCAGGTGACTAATGATATCGCTGTGGCGCTACGCACGCCGACGCAACACGCTGAAGAGATCAAGATTAAATACGCTTGTGCCTTGACTCAGTTGGCCAGTCCAGAAGAAACCATTGAGGTGCCTAGTGTGGGTGAACGTCCGCCACGGCGTTTGGCGCGTCAAACGCTGGCTGAGGTGGTTGAGCCGCGTTACGAAGAGTTGCTGAGTCTGATTCAAGCTGAGTTGCGCAGAAGTGGGTTCGAAAATTTGATTGCTGCCGGGATTGTGATGACCGGTGGCAGTTCAAAAATGGAAGGTGTGATCGAGTTAGCAGAAGAAATATTCCACATGCCGGTGCGTCTGGGGTCGCCCCAGTACGTCACCGGTTTAGTGGATGTAGTACGAAACCCTATTTACGCCACAGGAGTGGGGCTGTTGCTGTTTGGGAATCAGCATCGGAATGATCGTGGCGGTGATTCGGCGGTCGGAGTGAATGCAAAGGGTGTGTGGGAGCGGATGAAGAATTGGTTTAAGGGTAATTTTTAAAAGTATTTATTTTGTCGGAAATTAAGGAGATTTTATTATGTTTGAATTAATGGATACCTATACGCAAAACGCTGTCATCAAAGTGCTGGGTGTTGGTGGTGGTGGTGGTAATGCTGTTGAGCACATGGTGGCAGGTAATATTGATGGGGTGGATTTTATTGCGGCCAACACCGATGCGCAGGCATTGAAAAAGTCATCAGCCAAGACTGTGTTGCAACTGGGTTCAAGTTTTACCAAGGGTCTGGGTGCCGGTGCTGATCCAGAGATTGGCCGTAAGTCAGCGATGGAAGACCGGGAACGTATTGTTGAGATGATTGACGGTGCGGATATGTTGTTTATCACTGCAGGCATGGGTGGTGGCACAGGCACGGGGGCTGCACCTGTCGTTGCTCAGGTTGCCAAGGAAATGGGTATTTTGACCGTGGCAGTTGTGACGCGTCCCTTTTCGTTCGAAGGTAACAAACGTAACAGTATTGCCAATGCCGGGATTGAAGAGTTGTCTCAGCATGTTGATTCATTGATTACCATTCCCAATGAAAAGCTGCTGCATGTGCTGGGTAAGAATGTTTCGTTGTTGCAGGCATTTGCCTCTGCCAATGATGTTTTGCTAGGAGCTGTGCAGGGGATTGCTGAGCTGATTACCCGTCCAGGCCTGATCAATGTTGACTTTGCGGATGTTCGTACGGTGATGTCAGAAATGGGGATGGCGATGATGGGCTCAGGTAAGGCGAGTGGAGAAGACCGTGCCCGCGTAGCTGCGGAGACTGCTGTTGCAAGTCCGTTGTTGGAGGATATCGATTTGGCTGGTGCGCGTGGAATCCTGGTAAATGTCACTGCCGGTTTGGATATGTCGATAGGTGAATTTGAAGAAGTAGGTAACACTATCAGGGAATTTGCTTCTGATGATGCAACGGTTGTTGTTGGTACAGTAATTGACCCTGAGATGGTAGATGAGCTTCGTGTAACTGTGGTTGCAACTGGTCTGGGTCAGGCACAAGCAGTGGCGACTGATGCGCCGGTCAAACTGGTATACCAGAATCAGCAGAGCAGCGAGCCCGTAGTGACTGAAAAGAAATACGAGGATCTGGATCGCCCAACGGTCATGCGCGCTCAGACTGCGGCATCGACGGGTACGGCAACAGCAGAAGATGCAAGCCTGGATTATCTGGATATTCCAGCTTTCCTGCGTCGCCAGGCGGATTGATGAAAGCTAGGTTTGGGTCATACATGGGGGCTGTGGCTCGTCGCGATTGAGGGGGATTTGTGCTATTCTTTGCCGCAATTATGGCCAGTCCCTGCCTTGGGGGAGGCCGTTGTGGCTAGAATATTGGAGTGAATGGTCAGAAATGATTAGGCAGCGTACCCTGAAAAACGTTATCCGCGCGACTGGCGTTGGTCTGCATACAGGTGAAAAAATCTATCTGACGCTTCGTCCTGCGCCGGCTGATTCCGGGATTGTATTTCGTCGCGTCGATCTTGATCCTGTGGTTGAAATTGCTGCTATAGCGGAAAATGTTGGTGACACCCGTTTGTCGACAACTCTAATCCAGGATGATGTGCGTATTTCAACGGTTGAACACCTGCTTTCGGCGATGGCTGGCCTGGGTATTGATAATGCTTGTATCGACCTTAGTGCTCCAGAAGTCCCCATTATGGATGGTAGTGCTGGCCCATTTGTGTTTTTGCTGCAATCTGCCGGGGTTGAAGAGCAGGATGCACCAAAGCGTTTTATTCGTATAAAGCGCCCTGTAGTGGTCGAAGATGGTGATAAATGGGCGAAGTTCGAGCCTTTTGAGGGTTTTAAGGTCTCTTTTGCTATCGATTTCGATCATCCTGCCTTTCATGGCCGCTCCAAGGAAGCCTGTATAGATTTCTCGACGACTTCGTTTGTTAAGGAGGTTAGTCGGGCGCGTACTTTTGGTTTTATGCGCGACATCGAGGCGCTACGGGC
>Ga0316207_10002520_pt1 | contig 18603 bp, 14 predicted proteins | sample 6weekpyrite_MG_FD_204943 | JGI IMG/M metagenome (GOLD analysis project Ga0316207, IMG submission 204943) | Microbial mat bacterial communities from mineral coupon in-situ incubated in ocean water Damariscotta River, Maine, United States -... | ecosystem: Environmental > Aquatic > Marine >...
GATGAGTGAGTAATTTTTGTGGGGCTTTCTGCGAGGATGTTTGAGCGAATTTGCTTTTTAATTCGTGAGTTCCGCAGCAGCCACAAAAATTGGGAGTGAAGAAGGCACTTTTATTTTGCTTTTTAAAATAAAAGCTTGTGTTAAGCGGGGCGGCATTTCTTTGGTTACTTTCTTTTTGCTGTAGAAAAGAAAGTAACTCGCCAGCGCGGCGACAACACAGAATTCTAATTCCCATTAAGATAAGAGCTTGCGAATACCCCAACAGCCGACACAACAGAATTCTAATTCCCATGAAACCAGAAGCTTGCAAAAATAGTCCAAAACTAAAAACCACATCACATCCCGGAAACAGAATTAACAACAATTGACTTACTCGCCCCCCTACCCGAATCATCAACCACCCTCACCATAAATTCACCTGGCTTAGCATCCCAAAGAAGAGCCTCACCATTAAAAACATCTCCAACATACGTTTTATCTATAAACCAGAATAGTTTTTTTACATCAGGATCTGCAATCGCCTTAAGCGGAATTTGACGACTGCTATCAGAATTTATGGTAATCACATATTCCAGAGAACTTTGTGGCGAAGTAATAACCGGGCTCAAACCTGATGCACTTTTTTGACCAAGCTCACAACGCTTTAAATATTGCGGAGGTGTCTTTAATGAAATACCAGCCTGATTAAAAATATGTAAAAAATCAGAAGGCCAAAATTCAAATACTTTAAACTCGGTTACGCCTGCTTGATGTCGACAGGCACGTAAGCCCGTTTTTATATCAATCGGTATTGAACGATAAACATTTGAAATTTTAATAGGTGAAACACCGGGAATAAACCATGACTCAATTGATGTTGGGCAATTCTTTCCATACAAATCACCCGTTGCTGAACAAACCTGAAGTTTCTTTATATTTAAATTTCTAGCTTCAATCGTATTGCTCACTTTCCAGCCACTGTCAGGATTGATAGATTTAAAAATTGAAAACAATAATGGCCCTGCCGCTGACCGCCCAATAAAGGCTGCATTGCCCTTGCCATTAAAATTACCTACCCACACCAATGCAATATACGGCCCTGACACCCCAATCGCCCAGGCATCACGAAACGCCCATGAAGTACCTGTTTTCCATGCTACTTCATTCTCTTGCGTATTATCCACATTAAGCTCAAGCTCATTTGGTGGTGGGTTATCTTTTAGAATATCCAGTATTAAAAAACTGCTTTCCATACTCAAAATACGTTTTGGTTTTTCTATTTTCCCAGTTGTATAGGCCTGAATAGTTTTTATTTCACCATTATTGGCTATGGCCGCATAGAGTTTTGCTAACTCTAACATGGTGACTTCTCCACCCCCTAGTGCCAGGGAAAGCCCATAGTGCTCCTCCTCCTTAAGTCCACTTACGCCTGCTGTTTTTAGAAATTGGTAAAAACTTTTCTGTTTTAATTGGGATTGCAGTCTAACCGCGGGGACATTACGACTTTGAATTAAAGCCTGTTTAGCCGATATCGGCCCTAAAAATTGTTTGTCATAATTTTCCGGCGTAAAACCCGCAAATCTTCCCGGTGAATCTTTAAGCAAAGTTTGCGGGTGTATCAAACCTTCATCCATGGCCAACGCATAAACGAAGGGTTTCAGTGTTGACCCCGGTGATCTTTTAGCAGTAACGCCACTAACCTGGCCCTGAAGTTTATAATTAAAAAAGTCAGCTGAGCCCACCATCGCCTCAATCATCATGGTTTCATAATTCAATAATAATACCGACGCATTATTGATACCATTAGTTGATTTTAAGGCCGTATAATTTTTTACTAATTTCTCTATTTTAATCTGCTTATTTATATTCAGACTTGTATCAATATAACCATTCTCCCAAACGGATTTTTTAGCTGCAATATACTGGGTAAAATGGGGTGCTTTAAATGGCAGTTCTTCTGGTGACCTTATTTTTAATGCTAACTCAAGATAATTTGATTTGTGAACGTCCTCAGGATGATACTCAAGCCAACGTTTAAATAAATTGGCCCTGGAAAGCAAAATATTTTCATAGCCACTTTGAGTAGTTGGGTTTCGTTTATTTGGATTTTGTGGAATAACTGCAAGCGTTAAAGCCTCTGGCAAACTTAGCTGCCCGGGCTTTTTATTAAAGTAAATTAAACTCGCAGCTGCAATGCCCTCTATATTTCGTCCATAGGGTGCCAGGTTCAAATACACTTCCAGTATTTCCTGCCGGGAATAATGTCGCGCTAACTGTAAAGCCCTTAGAATCTGTATAAACTTGCCTGAAATAGTTTTCGAAGATAGATTCCATCGCAGCCTGGCAACCTGCATGGTAATAGTTGAAGCACCTATGCGTCGTTCTCTAGAAATATAAGTTACCCAGAATGCGCGCAACAGGGCCTTAAAATCTACACCAATATGATTATAGAAATCCTGATCCTCATAAAGAATGCTTGCTTCTATTAACTCTGCTGAAATATTACCCAGGCTTTCAGGCAAACGGTATCGCTCATCTTCTGCCAGCGTCAGCCTTAACAAATTTCCCTTGTTATCAAAATATGCATTTGAATAAGGAATGAAATTATTTATATCTGGTCGAGGACATACACCATATACCAGTGCCATAGCTGCAATAAAGAATAATATTACGGCTAATATTTTTTTCATTGTGAAGCTATAACGCTAAATTTTCCAGCTTTTGATATAGCCCGAACTGAACGATCATACATAGATTCAGCATATGATGGTGGCACCGTAAACTCTCCAGCAGATGTAAGCTTTGCTCTGTAGGTTAATTCTCTCAGGGTATTATCAAAAGCCCCGTAGTAAACCACTCTATCTTCCCTGATATCAATATAATCTGCTCGCCAGTTATAAGCCTTTCTGGAAACTGAGCTTCTAACCACTTCAAATCCACCGGGTAGCAAATCAATCACCGCAATATTATTTAAGCGCTTTTCATTGAGTGCTCTTATTTTTAATCTAACAGTCACTTCCTTACCCTGCTCTAATGTGGTTACGACATTGCCTTTTTCATCAAGAAAATCACGATATATTTCCAGGCCGTCTGTTACTGGCTTTTCTGGCAGGCTATTATTAAATCCTGACTGTGAATTAATATAAAAAAGTGAATTCTCACCGATTATATTTAATTTTCTGGCGTCTGTTGAAAATGATGCCTGCATAAATGGCTTTAGCGCAGCCTCCAGTTTCTGCTTTATATTGTTTGCATCAACAGATTCAAATTCAATCTTTTCATTAAATTTATTTTTTAAAACTAACTGACTATATGCGTCTAATGCCAGAATTGTATAAGCCGAGGAAATCGTATTGTATTTTCCTTTATATATTTCTTCTGTCAGCTTAAGTATATTGTTACTGTTTAAATTTTCGGCCTTATTTTTAAAGTGCTTTGCAAGCAGGTACACATATTGTGCATCAACAGCTAATAACGAATGAAAATCATCTGTTTCACCCTGTTTTTTTGAACTCAGTTGGTAGCCTGAGATTAAACGATTTGCCTCTTCCTCTTTTTGCAGCAAGTGATAAGTAGCTGCCATATAGGATGACACTATATCCTGCCTCCAGACATCTTTATGATTTTTTTTCAGCTCTTCTTCAAGATCAACCAGGTAATTAGTTGTGACCTCACCCATTCTTGCCAATAGATAAATAGCATTTGCGCGATTTCTTGCTGCATTTAATGTACTCGCTGATTGTGCTACATATCCATTTAAATAGTCTTTTCCACGTTGCAACATATCTGTTGGCACCGGATAACCAAGTTCACTTGACTCAAATAAAAAATGCATTACATAAATCGTTGGATATTCTGCAGAATTTTGTTGCCCAGCCCAAAATGCAAAACCACCATCAGCTAACTGTCGCTCCCTTAATTTATCTATAAGATAGGCGAACTGTTCTTTAACTTTAGGTAAATGAGGCGCATAGGCTGGATGTGAAAGCAAGCCCACTAATGGAAACACCTTACTCACTATCTGCTCTGTACACCCGTGTGGATAATTATCCAGAAAGGAAACCAGCCCATCTACAATCACTAACGGGCTAGCTGAAGCGGCTATTTTCTGCTTTGCCAAATCTGCATGTAAACTACGCGGCAAATCAAGTTCAAACAAACCATTGTCACTTACTCCACTATTCAACGTAGTGTAATAGTTTGTTGCCGGTCTTACACTTAAACTGGCTGTACGCATAGACTCTTCCTTTTTATGACTAGCTACAAATTTAAGTTCTGCAGCGCCAAGATTAGACGTCGCTTTAACTTTAAATGTGTACTTTCCCTCACTGCCTTCATCAATAACTAATGCTGTAGATTTTTTATCTAAAATCTGTAAATGCTTTGACGACGATACCGATAAATTAACAATGGCATTTTTACCTGAACCTTTAATACTATTAGCTACACCTACTGTCACCTGAAACTCATCACCCGGTGCTGCCTGGGTTAGTAAATTTGGTGAGATAACGAATGGCCCCCTGACGATTGAGGAAGCACTGGTTGCACCAACTGACTCATCACCCACAGCAACCGCCATAACTCGTAATTCACCCGCAAATGTATTTGGCACATTAAAGATGACTTGTTTATTTTCTTCGTTTGCATCATAAATACCAGACCAGTAAACAGCCGGTTTATCTGTTTTACGCCTGAAGGGATTAAGATTTTTAGCCAGTGCTTTTCTCTTAGCACGACTTCCACCACCACTGGCGGATAATTCTTTCACCAGATCAAAGTCAGGTAAAATCAAATCCAGTATCTGCAAGGTTTCAACATCAAGTGAACGTTTTTTTAAGTAGTGGGAAAGTGGGTCAGGTGTTTTATATTTCGCTACCTGTAAAACGCCCTCATCAACCGCAAAGATTGCAATCCTCGATGGTTTCGACGTCTTGAAATTTATCTCCATTGGCTTTCCAGGCCTGACGATATCTTTGGTTGCTAAAGTAATATTGACTCTACGTTTACTTTTATCAATTGAGAACGGCGCAACAGCATAACTCAATGGACTGGAAAAAATTTCACTGGAGCTGATATCACGAACAAAAGCCACATTAACATAACCACCACCTTCCAGGTTTTCGGGAAGCCTGATCGTCTGAACGGTACTTTCCGCACTGGTTTTAAACCACTTAAACTCATGCACCCTGTCGGTTTCAATAGAGATTAAACCCGCACCTGAGTACGGTGCCTTAATGCTCATTTCAATTACATCACCCGGGTAGTAATCGTTTTTATTTAACTTAACTGACAACTCAGCACGTTTATCTATTCTGCCTGCCAGGTTTGCGAAGCCAACAACACTGTAGACCAGTCTGCTTAAACGCCTGTTTTTATCATCAACAATCTCAAGTGCAAAATCACCTGCTGTGGCGGTGTCTATTTTATAATCATAGCCCGATTTTCCTATGCTTATATCCTTGACAGAAACCTCTTCCTCTTTCTCAATTGTTTGATACTTATAAGTTCCGTTATTTTGTTTTACCAGCGTTGATACCTGCTGGATATTCTTCAGCTTTAAGCGTAAGCCTTTACTTTCCTGCTTTTTAAGTAATTTATTAACGGCTATAAAATTAACATTCCTATCACTATCTGCATTTATATAACCCAGCCCGCCATCCGATTTATATCCAATAATCATATCAAGCGGAGAAATTAATGCCGAATTAGTAGCTACCACACTGCGGCCACCCGCCTGATCAAATCCCTCAGTGATTAATTGCAGGCTATAAGTACCCGCTCTAAACTTCTGCAAATCTATTTCAAACTCAGCTAGCCCATCTGCATTAGTACGTTTTTCACCCAGGTATTTATCTAAACTCAGTGGCTTTTTATTCTTTTCAAGATAGTGATCTGTAAACTTATAATCTTTAAATTTATCAAATTTAAAATGATAGGGTTTTATAATTACCCGGCCGGTTAGCTTTCTATCTTGCGCCGGCAGACCAAATAGATTTTTTAATGAAACTGATGACTTTATTTTATCCTGTGTATTCCAGCCTTTTTCAACAACATCTATCAGCTTGCTTTGAATTTTCAAAGTATCTGGCTGGAACTCTTCGACTTTAAAATTCGTTCCACCTATTGTTCTACCACGATACTTATCGTCACGTACCAGATGCAGTGACACTGAATAATTACCTGTATCGGAAGTTGCTTCTGTACGATATTTAAATTCGTCAAAACCTTTTTCAGATAAAGTAAATTTCTCGACTTTAATTTCCTTGTTCCTGGGGTCTCTTATAACAACTTCTAAGGGAATATTTTCAACATTTGACAGGTCAAACTTTTTAACTATAACACCAACGTTTATTGTCTCACCAGGGCGATATATACCCCTGTCTGAAAACAAAAAGGCATTTAAAGAATCATCATCAACCTGGCTTGATCTTACTCCGCCAATATCAAACCTGGAAAGGTTAATTTGTCGTGAACTACGATCATATGGAATGAACGACATGTCTTGCTCTGTTTTAACAACATATACCGTTGGCGTTTTTTCCCTGTTTAACACATTCGTTGAAGGGAAAGAAACATGTCCCAAAGCATCTGTTTTACTCACGTAAAGTGCAATGCCATTCTTGCCCAGTAATTCAACACTTGCACCTGCAACAGGCTTTCCATCTGCTATGGATTGCACGAATACATCATGGGACGAATCCGCATTATTCTTTACAATTATCCCCAGATCGGTTACCAATATAACCCGCTTATCACTTACACCGTATATTTCCCTGTCGTTTTTAATATCCCAGGCTTTTATTTCAATAAAGAATAGTCCAAATCTGTTTTTCTCTTCAGGCAAATACTCACTTAAATCTATTGAGGAGTAATTAGCTTTTTTAGGATGATTTAAACCAAGATCAAGAGTATAACTCTCAGACTCGGTAATATTTTGCTCATCAAAATACCAGTTATTAAATTTCGGACTTGAAATATCACCGCTGGTCTGGCTAATTAAGTGATTTATCTGCCCTTTTAATATTCGCCCAACCGAATATATAAGAGCGGGCACACCTCGAGATGAAATACTTAGTTTATGATTGCCTGTGTAGGTCAACACCGAGCCATCCCCTGCTATTTCAATTTCTTTAGGGTATTCTGGAACCCGCAACACCGCATCATAAAATGATGATTGAATAAATTTATTAACCGAAACCAGACCCTTAGAAATATTCAAATATAAAAACCGATTCTCAGGAATATCGAGTGAAAAACTATAGATTTTTGAGGATGCTCTTTCATTTGGAATCAAACTGAAATATATTTGGTCACTATCTAACAACACATTTGTTGAAACCTCTCTGGGGCTCTCCCAGTATTGCTTGCCATTACGCTCATCATTTTTTGGAAGCAACTTAATTGATAATTTACTCAGTAGTTCCTGCTGATTAATTTCATCAGTAAATTCCAGTGTTAATAACTGCTCCGGTTCATTTTTTTCATTTCTAATGACCTGCACCTGAGCATTACTCACTTTAAGGTAACTATATATATCGGGTATTAGTATTTTTGTTTCAGATTTATTTTGCGTGGCCGCCCCACCCAGGATTGAAACTAAACCTTTTTCTAAATTCAATTTCATATAGTTTGGTTTTTCTGGCAAAGCGACCGCTTCGGACTGGATGTATGCTTCCCTGTTATTTTTATTGTAACTAATCTTGAAAGAGTATGGCTTTTCGGCAACGTTTATATTTTCACCTGATGGCCGCATAAACATTGATATACTTTTTTCTAAACTTTCTTTAACAACAGGATGTGAAAACTGAATTGTCGACACTACTCGCCTGATTGAAACATCCTGCGGATCTTGATAAAACTCTATATGTGTAAATTCAGCACTCAATTCGGGCGTAGTAAAAAAATATTTATCTTTCGACAAAATAGCTTCATTTACAAAAACACTTTTATCAAAGCTAACTGAGTATTCGGTACCCGCTGGCCAGTCTGTTTCCGGGACAAACTGTAAACGTCTGTCACTTATCCAGGTCCAGGAGCCTTTCTTCGCAGGTGTTAAATTTATCCCCTGCTTTACCTGCTGCCCCACCAAATCAATTCTTGCGACTGAAGGCAAGCCCTCTGGCCTTCTCTGGTCATCATTCAGTACAGATAAATCATATTCAAATTCAATACTCAAGTTATCTGGCTTTGCCCCGGCATACGTTTGAGTAATTTCTATTTCATTAAAAACCGCTTTAACCATAATTGGCTTTGGAAGTGAGTCATAATAGAAATAGCCACTAGTGGCAATAATCACCATTATTACAAAGGTTGATGTTAGCAACGGACTTGCTTTTAAAAACTTAAGCGTTTGCTTCAACCAGATAGGGGCATCCCAACTAAAACAGCCAAATATATAAGCTAAAATTGTAAAGGGGAAAATGAATATTTTTTTCATATATGATCCTTAAGATCTTATTATTTTTATTTAATCGAAACAGATTTGCCATATACTACATGATCTGTTCTTACTTTACCGTCTAAAAAATTAGTAGCCCGTTGGCGAGAAGTGCATAAAATCTTTTTGCTTACCGGGGATAACACCCCCCCACTTTAAGCCAATAGCGTCGAGTGCACGAACAATCTCACTGTCTTTTGTTAAGGAAGCTGATTTACCCGGCACCCAGTGACCACCTCTTATTAAACGACATTGGCGGTTAAACCTCAGACAATTATCATACAAACCATTTTCAGCCTCATTTATATCTATTGCTATACCATATGAGTGATTACTAAACTTCGTACGGTTTCCATTTTTATCTAAATCACCTCGGGTTTTACCCACTCTATAACCTGTAATTGAATGCAGTGCCTGCCCCTGATGGAGCAGTTTTGTAATAATTTTAGATAGAGATGGTGCAATAACATGACAAACTTTAAAGGGTATAACTGGAGGGATATTAATCAAACTTTGATCCTGCTCGCACACACTACAACCGGTAAAAGCATCTACTTCTTCAGCCGTTAACTCTTTATAGTTTTTATTAATTAATTGATAGTGGACCGCCTTTTTCTCATTCGTATTCCACGTATATGTTTGATAGCTACACAGTGCTTCAGCTTTCACTGTTAAACAGAAGCAGCAAGCAAATAAAATGCACGCCACAAAACACACTTGCAAACCCAGGCTGTTAGTTCGGTTGATTTTTTTGTTCTTAATATGAGGAGTCAATTATATTTACTACCTGTATATATAATTATTTTTGATAAGGACTTCGATGATACCTGAATTTCACCGTGTGTTAAGAAATTTAATAAACAAGTGCAATCACACATTGTTTAAAAGAAACTCTATAACTGACTACACTACTGCCCCTTTAGCCACTAGAGATATAAATTGGGGAGGCCTGCCTAAGACCGTCACCCGCATGGACGCGGGTGTCGAGCCACCAGGGAGGGTTTTAAGGCGTGCCCTGTGATTACATGGCGGCAGGCTTCCCCAATTCATGTCTCGAACAGGATGACATGAAAGATAATCTAGCCACAATACGCTAAAAAAATAAAATTATTTCTGTTAACGGGACAGGAGTGAACTGACTAGTACTTTTAGAGTGAAGTTGAATGAAGTAGATTGCCTACATTGCACAGGCTTTCTGTTTTCTGAGATTACCGACTTCTGTCATTAGTCTCAACAGGCAACTCGCAAATGAGTAGCTGCTTATATTTTAACTAACGACAAAAGCACAACCGGTTTTTAATTCATTGGTAATTTATCGCGCATCGCATCTCGATCAAACCACCACTGCCCATTAGCAATCGCATCTATCACCGTGCCCATCATTGGTAAAAATTTAGCCGGATCTTTAAGATTCATTTTTTCCATCCAGAAATCTAATGTATCCTGACTTTTTACATCTGAATGCCGCTGGGCCACTTTGGTAATCATGTTTTTAGTTAAGAAAGCCAGGCTATCATGTTTTTCATCGGATGCACGAATACCCACAATATAGTGAGCTGTTGCCGCTGCCACCGCAGCTCCGTCTGAGTTATCGGGGGTTTCATCAATGATGTAGCTCAGCATGCCGATAGTGTACTCTGGATCTACGGGATACGTTACCGACAACCAGACACCGTGCACCAGTGCCAGGATTGAAGATGGCTGCTCTGTTTGATACATAATGTCACAGGCTTCAATTGCACTGGCCCAGTCTTCCTTTTCAACAAATATTTCAAATGCTGCTTTAGCCTCATTCCAGGCATTTTCATTTTGCTCCAGACCCAGTTGAGCATTGGCAATATCCATCTTGACCTTAGCCACTTCAACAGGGTCGGCCCCTCGAGGTAGCTGGGTTAATTCAAACTGATGGTTTCTTAACTGCTCTTCCAGATACGCACGGGCCTCTTCATCTGTAGATGATTCTAATACGCCACTTTCTGGTCTAAGTCCTGGATCTTTCATGTTTCTTTACTCTATAAATTTCAAACGATTGTTAAACCTAGAAAAATCAGTTGACCGTACATTTATAGCGCAACCTCTTGACGCGCCTAGCAAATTCAAAAACCTGCTTATCACCAATAAGGTGACCGCGCACTTTTTGAATTCACTATGCACATCAAGAGTTTTCACTCTAAACGCACTTTCAACTGATCTTTCCAGGTTAAATGGGGATTAATCACTTTTTTTCTACCCCTAATCACACAGCTTTAGCTTACAATTAGGGGCAACTCTAACCTGGCTGCTGGTTTACTGAGGTCATCACAGAGGCAATATCCTCTAAACGCTGCCTTGCGTACACCACACGCTCATTATTTTCATCCAGGCTCTTGAGCAATTCAACACCACGCCGATAAACCAGCTGTTGCTGCTCCGGATCAAATAGTTGCACTGCCAATACAACGGTTTCTGCTTGCTCACTCAACAGGCAGGGCACCATCAGGGCCTCATTAATGACGCTATCCGGCGAAAGCAAGTCCGCAATAAAGGGGTGTTCAAGTAGTGCAAAGTGCGCCTGCCTTGCCTGCTCTTCCATTTCCAGCTTGGAAATACCCATGGCATCATTACCCACCGCTTTCCACATGCTTTGCATCATCATGCTGAGTAAGCGCTTAATCATTTCACGAATTTCTGCCTGATCCCCCGCCAGACCAGCGCTCGCCTCATACGCTTTATCCAGTGATTCTTTCAGTTTTAGCACCCCGTCCACCTCGGCACTGGGTTTTAATTCTGTGACCTGCTTAACCAGGTCACGAAAGCTGTTGATAAAGGCTTCAACCTCTTCAGAATCTTCACGGCGGGCTTCCTGGATATCAAAAGGCTCAACGTTTGTTTCACCAAACAGGGGATTATCAAACTGGCGTCTCAGCAATCGCTCGTGGCGTCCGGGCATTTTTGAAAACAACATCTCTACACTCATACGGCCTGTTCCAGGGTCTGCTCGAGCACATCACTTATCGATGATTCTTCTATCGGAAAAGCAATGGTCGAAAAAATATCAAATACGGCCAGTAGACGTTCCAGCTGTGGGCGCTGTTCTTTTTCGTAAAACACAATAACCTTACATTCTGGCATGCACTGTACCGTGGCCATCAGGGTTTCCAGGCTGCTGGTGCGATCACGAAAATCTGACTGAAAATTAAACTCAGCCACCACCACCGCAGGCTGGATTTTTTTAAGCAACTTAGTGGCTTTACGCATACTCGTCACTTGCTCCACCACAAAGCCTTTTTGCTTATAAAGTGGAGAAAAATCAGGATAACCGCCTATTTCAACGATGGACAGTAATTGAGGTGATGGCACGATACGCAGTCTGTGATGGTAAAAGAACGGGAGTATACCATACTATTTTAGTCGGGTATTATTTTGTATGACCGGGTCGCATAGTCATACGAACAGAGGGATCATTATTTATTTGCCACTAAATAACTCAAAATATACACGCCCTGGGCCGTCGCGTGAAAGTTGCTCTTTTCCCGCCCAAGGGAAAGCACTTTCGAACTGAAACCCAAAGAGCGCCCAGTATCGGAACCCAGCAGCGCAACAAAATCTCCCCAACCCCCATCATCTTGCTGATGATCTAGTACCTGTTGTATCCAGATGGGTTCAACACTCGCCTCTGCACCGGTAATTAACAGCATCAATACCCGTTGTAAATACACATCAACCACCCGAATATCCCAGGTTAACTGCCCTACAATATCCTTCTGCAATGCCTGACTCACCTCATCAATATTTGATAAAACAGTGCATTGCCTGGTAAATAAAAAATTAATTCCCATTAACTGGTGGGTGGTGCAGGCAGGGCGATAAAAATATTGCAACTGATGACAGAATTCAGCACTGTTTTGTTGCGCCACAATGGGCAGCTCATCTTCAATATCTGCGGCACAATTTAAAGCATAGATTAAATGCTGGTTATAGTAAGGCAAACCCTGAACTGAGTAAGCCCCTAAATTTCGATGTTTTTCCCCATCAAATAATGGCCCCCAGACACTGGACTTAATACTCTGGTTTCTCTGATGGTATTTTTCCAGTAAATCACCTACACGCTTATCCTGTGAAATTTTATGCACTTCGTAAAGCATCCACCACAGCATCGGGTTAGTTTTAGGCAAAATTTTATTTTCATTATTAACCAGCCACTGGATAGATTTTTCCAGTTGCTGTTGTATCTGTACTTTTTGTGGAAAGGGTACAGACCGATTATTCTGGTATACACCATAGAGATATGCAGCCAATAAAATAACAACGGGTATGAGCATTAATATAATAATTTTTTTAAACATTTTTATTTTCTAATTAACTTCTAGTAACAGGTTACTCTTTTAAACCGAGCAAAAACACATCAAACAACTGTAACACCATACCCCGTAATAAAGTCTGATTACCCCCCCAGGATGTAGACTGGGTCGATGACTGAACCTTAAGCTTTAGCTTACCTGATGACACCATTAACGCTATTCCCTGAATCATCGACATGGCACTTAAGGCCAATGTCATTGGGTCCCCCTGAATAAATACCTTCTGCTTTTGACCGTTGCGAATAATACCTATCAGACTTTGCATAGCTTCATCGGCTGCTTCCTTTAAACTACCACCACAAGCCTGTGGCTGTATATGCCCGCCGAACATCAGCTGAAAAAGATTGGATTGCTCGGCAGCCATACTAATAACATGCATCGCACTTTCAAATAGCTGCACTTCCGGGTCATTGGCATATTCCAGTTCCAGGCGGGTATTCCTGGCTTTAAGTCGACGAAAGCCATCTTCGGCAATCGCTTCCAGCAACTGTTGTTTATTACGAAAATGCCGATAGGGGGCGTTATGACCAACCCCAATAATACGAGCAATTTCCCGTAGACTAATAGATGCTAATCCTTTTTTATCCAGCAACTCTGTACCGATACTCACCAGTGAATTTCGTAAATCCCCATGATGATAATTCGCCTGTTCCACAATTCAGTACCAAATTTCATTGACAAGTCATAATTCTATCATTAAGTTGTTAGATGTGGACAGTGTCCACATGTGACAACTATCACAATCACACTATACTTACAGCAGCACCTCGACTCGACCCATTTTAAATGAGTCTTGCCTGCCCGGGAGGCAAAAATGATAACCAATGACCTGATAAACCGTATTTGTAATGCACATGGTGGTATCGAGCGCTGGCTAATGGTTGAGTCCATTCAAATGCAGATGGACATTTTTGGCCCTATATTACTCACCCGATTTAAATCCCCCTGGTTATCTAATATCACCGCGAATATTTTTACCGACAAACCCTATGTCAGTATCCACAACTTCCCGGAAGAAGGACACACAGGTATCTTTGATGGGTTTGATGTTTACATCTACAACACCAATGACAAAATTTATTGCGAGAGAAACTACAGAAATTGTGACAGCCTCAAAAATAAAGCCCGTCTGCACTGGGACCACCTTGATCTCATTTATTTTCTTGGCTATGCCCTGTGGAACTATAACTGTAGCCCATTTATTTTTAATAACAAAGGCTTTGAATGCCACCAGGGTGAAGACTACTTCGAAAAAGATGGCAGTGTGCTTAGTACCTTACATGTGCGTTATCCCGGCGGTATCCCCACCCACAGTAATCAACAGATATTTTATTTTGACCAGAAAGGCCTGCTAAAACGCCAGGATTACGCCGCAGATATCATCAGCCCACTTGCAATTGGTAGCCATATTTGTGAAGAGCATAAGACGTTTGACGGCCTGGTATTTCCCACACATCGCAGCGTATTTCCACGCTTATGGAACGGCAAACCCCTTAAAGCTATAAAAGTTATGGACGGACGATTTAAAAATATTCTGATTAACTGGCGTCAACCTGAACCTGTCTAATTATATTTTGTAAAAGCCGCTACACTCTCCCGTAAACCACTAGAGACAAGATGTTGGGGATGCCTGCCTAAGACCGTCACCCGCATGGACGCGGGTGCCGAGCCACCAGGGAAGGTTTTACGGCGTGCCCTGTGATTATATGGCGGCAGGCATCCCCAATTCTTGTCTCGAACAGAACGGAATAATCATTAATCACATTTAAGCGCTGTTTAAACATAAACTAATTTTTTTTTAATGGGACAGTAGTGACATTATTACTATAATTTTGCGACTCGTACATCATCGCCCTGCACATCGTATGCTGAAACTAACATCTACAGTTAAATTTGCTAGCCAGAAAATCTCACCCACCTTATAAAACACTATGTTAAGCTCTATGCGACTTGAATAAAATTAAAATAATCAAGATGAATAAAATACTTCCGTGTTTCTGTTTTATATGGATTATTCTTCAACTTAGTGCCTGCTCTATTGCCGAACTTACCGTTAAAGCCTCTATGCCAATGATAGAAGGTGGCATGCTTGCCTTAAATCGTGAAACCGACTTACAGCTCGCCGAAGCCGCCATGCCAACTAATATTGGACTTATGGAGGGCATGATTATTAATGCCCCCGAAAATGAAGCTTTACGCAATTATGCGGCGCAGGCCTATTATGGCTATGCCTTTGGTTTTGTTGAAGACATCGATCCACAACGTGCAGCAAATTTTTATAAACGTGGTTTAAATCATGCGCTCTACAATCTACAGAAAAAGGGACTGAATAAAAACATTCTTTCAGGCAAGCTTGAAGCATTACAGTCAAAATTAAGCTCGCTTGATGAAGATAAAGTCGCTGCCCTTTTCTGGGCCGCATCCAACTGGGCAAAATGGATTAATCACAATCGAGATAAGGCGCAGGCCATTGCAGACTTGCCTAAGGCTGTCATGCTAATGCAAAGGGTAATTGAACTGGATGAAACATTTTATATGGCCGGGCCCCATATCTTTTTTGGGGTATACAATGGTAGCCGCTCACCCATGCTTGGTGGAAATTACGCGCTCTCTGAACAACATTTTGAAAAAGCGCGTCAGTTCAATAGCAATCAGCTATTAATTGTTGACTTATTACAGGCACAATACCTTGATCGACAAAGATTTGACCAACAACAATTCCACCAGCGCTTAACAAAAATCATTAATTCTGATCCTGCTACAAACCCCGACATTGCCTTAATTAATAATATTGTAAAACAGAAAGCAAAATTACTACTCGAAAAGGAATCGACATGGTTTTGAAAACTGGATTTTGTTTAATTAGAGCATGCTTTCTTTTTTTATTACTGCACTCATCAGCACATGCGCAAAAGAACTACACCTTAAAATTTGCAACACTCATTCCCGTCGATACCGCGTGGATGAAAATCATTCAAAACTGGTCAAATGAACTACAGATTAAAAGTAATGGCCGCCTGAAAATAAAAATTTATCCCGGCGGTGTAATGGGAGATGAACCGGATGTATTACGTAAAATTCGTAACCGACAGCTCCAGGGTGCCTTTTTTACCGGTTATGGCATAGGACGAATTTATTCACCGGCGCGGGTACTGGAAATGCCATTTCTTTTTCACAGCACCGATGAGTCAGATTATGTGCGTCAACAGATTATGCCTGACATAGAACAGGGCTTCAAAGAGAAAGGCTTCATTCTACTCGGCTGGCCAGAAGTGGGTTTTCTGCATTTCTTTTCCAAACAACCCATCAATTCGCTGCAACAATTAAAAACACGGCACATCTGGCTATGGCAAGGTGACCCAATGGGTGAGGCTTTTTCAAAAGCGGCTGGGATTTCACCGGTTCCACTTTCAATCATGGATGTATACACCCAGCTATCCGCGAGCCATGGCAGCATAGATACGGTATACAACTCTCCCTTCGGTGCACTGGCAATGCAATGGCACACTAAACTAAAATACGCCACACATATACCCTTAACTAATGGCATAGGAAGTCTTGTGGTAAGCCAGCGTTTTTATAAATCTTTACCTGCTGATTTGCAAAAGCTGATAAAAGCCACGGGTAGAGAAGCAGGCGAAAAAATTAATCAGGTTTCTCGACAGGACAATAAAAAAAGCATAGAACTACTCAAACAAAGTGGCATTGAATTTATGTGGCAATGGACCGATGAAGAAAAAAAACAGATGCTTGAAATACGAAACAAAGCTGCTAAGGAGTTAGCTAAAACAGGTTATATCCCAGACAAACATTTTACAAAGGTTAGTGACCTTCTAAGCCAGTACCGCATAAAAAATCAATAATGCAATTAGACAGAATATAACACTGCTGCCCCGTTAACCACTAGAGACATGAGTTGGGGATGCCTGTCTAAGGCCGTCACCCGCATGGACGCGGGTGCCGAGCCACCAGAGAGGGTTTTACGGCGTGTCCTGTGATTATATGGCGACAGGCACCCCAAACTCATGTCTCGATCAGAGTGAAACAATCTTTAAACATAAACTAATTTCTTTTAACTGGACAGCAGTGAAAATATGAATAAAAATTCTGACATTATTTACATAATAAAAGAAAAACTCATATCTATTGAAAAATTAGTTGCTATCTTTAGCTTATTATTGCTTTTAGTTCTAGCATTTTCCCAGGTGATATTACGTAATTTTTTTGAACTGGGTTTTACAGAAATTGACGTAATTTCTCGACACCTTGTTTTATTCATTACCTTCATGGGTGCAGCACTTGCCTGCGAAGGACACCAGCATATAAAAATTGATTTTATTAACAACTTAATTAAACCTTCAGTTAAAAGTAAATTAACATCACCCCTGCTATTTATCAGCACACTCATTTGCACTGTATTTTTCTACTATGCCCTGCAGTTCTGGTTAGACGAGCAACTTTATGCTCCCGATAATGAACAACTGGCTTTATATCTTGCGCTCATTATTCCTGTTGGTTTTTTTACCCTGAGTTTTCATTTTTTGCTGTTATTTCTAAGCCAGCTTTCAGCTGAAAAAAACTGATGGCTATTTTACTTTTATTATTACTTGCCATGGTCGGCCTGCCCCTGTTTATTGTTTTAGGTGCCGGTGGAATATATGCCAGCTTTGAGTCCGAACTTGATCCCGTACTATTAATCGGTGAACTTTATCGCCTGGCAAACCAGCCAAATTTAATCACCATTCCATTATTTACTTTTGCGGGCATGGTGATGGCCGCGGGAGGCAGCCCTAAACGATTAATAAAATTATTTAATGCCCTGCTAGGCTGGATGCCCGGTGGGCTTGCTATGGCAGCGATTGTCTCCTGCTCATTTTTCACCGCATTTACCGGTGCCTCTGGCGTCACCATTATTGCACTAGGCGGCCTGCTTTATCCTTTATTTATTCAGGCCAGATATTCTGAATCATTTTCTTTAGGTCTGCTAACATCATCTGGCTCATTAGGCTTATTATTTCCCCCCAGCCTGGCAATTCTTTTATATGGAATTGTCTCTGGCACCAGTATTGATGAATTATTTTTAGCCGGTATTATTCCCGGATTTATTTTACTGATTCTACTTTCACTTTATAGTTTTAAATCGGCTCTTACTTGGCATGAGCCATCACACCCTTTTTCTTTTAAAACACTCAGCGCAGCAGCAAATGAAACAAAATGGGATATTTTTTTACCCGTATTTATTATCACTGGAATTTTTGGTGGCTTTGTTACCGTCAGCGAAGCAGCGGCGGTTACCGCAATTTACGCCTTATTTATTGAAACTATTATTTATAAGGAAATAAACCTCAAAACCGAACTACCCAAAATATTAATTGATACGACAAAATTAGTTGGCAGCATTTTAATTATCTTAGGCGTAGCTATGGGATTGACTAATCTATTAATTGATACCCAGCTACCATCAAGATTACTTAGCCTGATTGAAAATCAAATTGAAAGCCAATTTCAGTTTCTTTTATTACTCAATATTTTTCTTTTGCTTATAGGTGCAATGATGGATATTTTCTCCGCCATTGTTGTCGTTGTACCCCTGATTTTGCCACTGGCCTTACGTTATCATATTGACCCGGTCCATCTGGGCATACTCTTTTTAGCTAATCTTGAAATTGGCTACATGACGCCACCTGTGGGTATCAATTTATTTATTGCCTCTCAACGCTTTGGTAAGGACATACTTACCCTGTTTCGAGCAGCCCTGCCTTTTTTAGCTATCATGCTTAGCTGGCTTCTTATGATATCCTATATACCTGTATTAACATTATGGTGGAAATAAAGTGGCCGGCAAAC
>Ga0316207_10002521_pt1 | contig 18600 bp, 14 predicted proteins | sample 6weekpyrite_MG_FD_204943 | JGI IMG/M metagenome (GOLD analysis project Ga0316207, IMG submission 204943) | Microbial mat bacterial communities from mineral coupon in-situ incubated in ocean water Damariscotta River, Maine, United States -... | ecosystem: Environmental > Aquatic > Marine >...
GCTTTCACGGTTGTAATTGGATAAAACGGCGCTCATTCTTTTAACTTTTACTAGGAGAATGATGCACATGAATGCTGATTTTACCGATTACAAAATTGCCGACATTTCACTTGCTGAATGGGGCCACAAAGAAATTAAAATTGCTGAAACTGAAATGCCGGGGCTTATGGCGCTGCGCGAAGAATTCGGTAAAGACCAGCCTTTAAAAGGCGCCCGTATCATGGGCAGCCTTCATATGACGATCCAAACGGCTGTTTTAATCGAAACATTAGTCGCTTTAGGCGCTGAAGTTCGCTGGGTATCTTGTAATATTTTTTCTACTCAGGATCACGCTGCTGCGGCAATCGCTGATCAAAATATCCCTGTTTATGCCTGGAAAGGCGAAACCATCGAAGAATACTGGTGGTGTACTGAGCAGGCATTAAAATGGCCTGATGGTCAGTTCCCAAACATGATCTTAGATGATGGCGGTGATGCGACATTACTCGTACACAAAGGCGCTGAGTTTGAAAAAGCGGGCGCAGTTCCGGCAACAAAAGATGATGACAATGAAGAATACAAAGAAATTCTTAATGTATTGCGTCGCACCATTAATAACGGTTCAACTTTCTGGCAGGACACTGCAACCAGTGTTAAAGGTGTAACCGAAGAAACTACTACCGGCGTTCACCGTTTATATGAGATGCAGGAAAAAGCGCAGCTTATGTTCCCTGCTATGAATGTAAATGACTCTGCAACTAAATCTAAATTCGATAACTTATATGGCTGCCGTGAATCTTTAATTGATTCAATCAAACGTGCAACCGACGTAATGATCGCCGGCAAGATTGCAGTTGTTCTCGGTTATGGTGATGTCGGTAAAGGTTGTGCACAGGCATTTAAAGGCATGGGTGCAACGGTTTGGGTGACTGAAATTGATCCTATCTGCGCATTACAGGCAGCAATGGAAGGCTACCGTGTTGTTGATATGAATGAAGCCTGTTCACAAGGTGACATCTTTGTAACGACAACAGGCAATATGAACGTTATTGATCACGATCATATGCTTAAAATGAAAAACGAAGCGATTGTTTCTAACATCGGTCACTTCGATTCAGAGATTAATATTGCATCTCTTGAAAAATATGAATGGTCTGAAATCAAACCTCAGGTTGATCACGTTATCTTCCCGGATGGTAAGCGTATTATCGTATTAGCGAAAGGCCGTTTAGTTAACTTAGGTTGTGCGACGGGTCACCCAAGTTTTGTTATGTCAGCTTCTTTCACGAATCAGGTAATGGCACAAATGGAATTTTTTGCTAACGCAGAGAATTACAAGAATGAAGTGTATATTCTTCCAAAAATTCTTGATGAAAAAGTTGCGCGTTTGCACCTGGAAAAAGTTGGCGCACATTTAAGCACTCTTTCTCAAGAACAAGCAGACTATATTAGCGTTCCGGTTGAAGGCCCATTCAAACCTGATCACTATAGATACTAAAACATTCATTACTAAAAACTAAAACATTTTCACCGCAAAGCCGCAGAGAACGCAAAGATTTTTTGTTTCTCGGCGTACTTTGCGTCTCTGCGGTAAAACGTTCTTAATAAACAGGTTTGGTCGAATTATGGAAAGCCAACAAAAATATCCACAACAGTTTAGCTTTGAATTTTTTCCGCCTAAGACTTCTGAAGGTGCGGACAAACTTATTAAAGTAAGAGATACATTGGGTGAACTTAATCCAAAATATTTTTCAGTAACGTTTGGTGCTGGTGGAAGTACGCAACAAGGTACGGTTGATACCGTCACCGCAATTAAAGAAGCGGGCTTCGACGCTGCGCCACATTTATCCTGTGTCGGTTCGACAAAAGAAAATATCCGTGAAATTTTGAATGCTTACATGGATAAAGGGATTAATCGAATCGTTGCCTTACGTGGTGATATGCCCTCCGGCACTCAGGATATTGGTGAGTTTCGTTTTGCCAACGAGCTGGTAGAATTTATTCGTAGCGAAACGAACGATCACTTTCATATCGAAGTGGCTGCTTATCCGGAGTTTCATCCGCAGGCGAGTTCTGCTGAGGATGATTTAAATAACTTCAAACGAAAAATGGATGCGGGTGCAAGTAGCGCGATAACGCAATACTTCTTCAATCCGGATGCTTACTTTCGTTTTGTTAATGACTGTGAAGACCTTGGAATAACCGCCCCTATCGTACCCGGTATTATGCCGATTACGAATTATGTTCAACTGGCACGTTTTTCAGACATGTGTGGTGCTGAAATTCCACGATGGATTCGTAAGCGTTTAGAGAGCTATGGCGATGATAAAGATTCCATCAAGGCCTTTGGTGAAGACGTGATTAGTGAAATGTGCCAGCAGTTACTTGAAGCCGGTGCGCCTGGCTTACATTTTTATACCATGAATGTAACTAAGCCCACTTTAGCAATCTGGAAAAATTTAGGTTTGTAATTCAAAACCTGAAATATTACTCAAAAGGCGGATTTATTCCGCCTTTTTTGTTTTTTACCGTCAACTATGCGAAGCTTTATTTATGCGTATTCCCAGAATATACCTGCCCTTAGATTTAACCGCTAAAAAAACATTTGAGTTAAGCGAGCATGCCTTCCAGCACACCGTGAAAGTTTTGCGCATGAAACAGGATGCAAAACTTGTTTTATTTGATGGTAAAGGCAATGAATACTCCGCTGTACTTGTACAGGTTAATAAAAAAAATGCCTTTGTTAATATAGAAAAAAAACTTAACACCGATACCGAATCAAATTTATCCATTCATCTTGGCCTCGGTATTTCGAAAGGCGATCGTATGGATTTTGCAATACAAAAAGCCGTTGAACTTGGCGTAACTGAAATCACACCACTTTTTACTGAACATTGCGTTGTTAATCTGGATGAAAAAAGAATACAAAAACGCTTGCAGCACTGGCAGGGAATTATTGTTAGCGCCTGCGAACAAAGTGGTCGCAGTGTATTACCAGCATTAAACAAGATAATAAAATTAAATGAGTGGAGCGATGCCGTTGACAGCACCTGTTTTATACTTGATCCATTGGCAACATCAACATTAAACCAGGTTAGCCCCGGGAACAACAAAATCTGCTTAGTGATTGGCCCTGAAGGCGGATTAAGTTCTAATGAGATTTCAGAACTAAAAAATAAAGAAAATTTTCACGCCGTTAAATTTGGCCCGCGTATTTTGCGCACTGAAACTGCCACTTTATCCGTCATTACTGCAATTCAGTTACTCTGGGGTGACCTGCTCAGGTAGTGTTTTTACATTTTTAAACCTTGTAACTGTTGTTCAAGCTCATCAATGTCCGGAATTAAAACCTCTACTCCACCCACATTAATCGTCGCGCCTACCGCTATTCGACTTTCTTGCTCAGAGGGCTCTTCGATCCCCTCCTCTTGTACCAAAGCAATACTTGGAATTCCCTGGGAGAGGATACCGAGATAAGGCACTTTAGTATTACCATTAAGCGTATTGAGTACCGCTATCCGGCTATTTTTTTTTGCAGTTGCGACCTCTTTACCACTAATTGCTTCAAAAGAAATTAAAGGGACTTGCGTATCCCGCCAGCTCACATTACCAAGAAACCAGTCAGGGTTCCCCTCTATACTTTTAGGCTTCATATAGCCAACAATTTCAGCAATTGCGGCATTGGGTAACAATACCGTTTCTTCATGTAAAGGAATGGTGAGGCAGTGGATAGCTTCATGAGCCTGACCGGTTGCAGCTATTTCTGTGGTATCAACCATAATATTTACCCCTGATTTTTTTGTCTTAACTTATAACTTTAAATAAAATTTTTTTACTACCGGTAATAAGATACAAGTTGTTGTGCAAGCTGTTTAGGTGTTCCACAAAAATTGACATCTATTCTTTTTTTTACATTTTCAGGCATAGCACTAATAACACAGCTTTTTGGATCCTGAATCCAAACTTGTCCGCCATGTGCTGCCAATTTTTCACAGGCATCGGCACCATCGTCACACAAACCACTAAATATTATGACCCCAATCTTATTTTTATAACGCAGCGCCACATCATAAATTACCGTATTTATTGATGGCGTGTATTGCGTTGCCTTTTCTATCTTTTTAAATTCTACTGCACCTAGCGCATTGATCATTAATCGCGCATCGGTTGGCACCAATAAAACTTCCCGCTGTCTGACTATATGCCCTTGTTTCGGCAACATAACATTAAAGGGGCTATAACGATTTAACTGTTCTGCCAAAATAGAAACAAAATTCTCACCTAAATGTTGTGCAACAATAAATGTAACAGGTAAATCTGGTGGGATTTCTGTTAAAAATTTTTTTAACGCATCAGGCCCACCTAGTGATGCACCTAACACCCAAATATTTTTTGCTAATGATGCTTTACTATAGTCAGTTACTGAGGTGATATTTTTTTCAATTGGACTACGTGAAGCCCCCTCTTGCCAATACGTTTGTCCAGTAATACCCGTTATTTTTTCCAGTAGCTTGTTATTCCATTTCGATGATGCTTTTGGCTCATTCATGGCCAAAGCAGAAATATCGTTAATAATAACGGGGATTTTCGATTGCTCTAATAACTGCTCTAAATAATCAAGGTGCTCATCTTCTATTGATTCAATATCAAAGAGCACCAGCTCAGGCTCAATCCTGTTCAATTTAGATATGAACCCTTCCGTTAACGATTCATTAATCGCAACCTGAATACCATTACTTTCCATGATTTTTTGTAAATAATTACGATGGTTGCTTGAGTCTGACGTAATTGCAATACAAGTATTCTTTATATCACTCACTATTATATAAGCAGCATAAATTTTGCGTTATGCATCCAGCCCAATCAAAGTATCAATATTTTCAATTAAATCCGTTTCAGTAAAAGGTTTACCCATATAAATATTTACACCAATAGCTTCAGCGCGATCACGGTGTTTTTGTCCGGTACGTGAAGTAATCATAATAATCGGAATATCTTTTAATCTGTCATCGTTACGTATATTAGTTGCTAACTCAAAGCCATCCATTCTTGGCATTTCAACATCAAGCAACATAATATCCGGGATGCTTTCCTGTAATTGTGACAGCGCATCTACCCCGTCCTTCGCAGAAAACACATTCATGTTATGACGTTCTAATAACCTTGAGGTGACTTTACGCACGGTTATCGAATCATCCACTACCATAACATTAGGTAATGACGTATCTATAATATCTTCAGTAATAGCAGCCGAAATATCAGAGCTCAACTCATCCGTCGTAGTCACAAGACGTACCAACATGGCTAAATCCAGAATAAGAACAACACTACCATCGCCCATGACGGTTGCACCAGAAATGCCTCTTAATGTGCTTAGCTGTGGCCCAACTGATTTAACAACAATTTCCCGGCTACCTAATAAAGTATCCACCAATATCGCAGCACGATAATCTCCACTTCGTACCATTAACAGAGGAAGTTGCTGGCCCTCATCGTTTATCGTTATTTCATTATTACCCATTACGGCACCAAGATGCATAAACTGGTAATCTTCATCTGCCCACTCATAGGTTTTTTCATCCGATGCCGCGATTTCTTTAAGTTTTGTCGCACTAACACGCTCAATACCTTTTACGCTCAAAAGCGGTACGGCGTAGGTATCTTCGCCTACCATAACCATCAGGGCACGTGATATTGCCAGCGTTAAAGGTAAAGTAATGGTGAAGGTTGTGCCTTTATTGTCTTCTGTATCAATATTGAAAACACCACCGAGTTGCTTTATTTCAGTATTTACAACATCCATACCAACTCCACGGCCAGAAATTTGACTAACTGAATCGGCAGTACTGAAACCTGATTGCATTATCATATTTAATAATTTTTCTTTACCAACATTTGCACCTTTTTCAATAAGGCCTTTATCAACCGCTTTATTGCGAATGGCTTCAAGGTCAATACCAGCACCATCATCTTTAATTTTAATGAGAATATCTGAACCCTCATTCAAAATTGAAAAATGTATATTTCCTGCTTCAGATTTTCCTGCTTGCTTTCTGTCTTGTGGTGCTTCAATACCATGTGCTACGGCATTACGTAACATATGTTCTATGGGTGAAATAATACGTTCTAAAACACTTCTATCTAATTCTGCTTCAACACCTTCTAACTTTAAATTTGCCTGCTTACCTAATTCATCGCATGTTTGACGCACGATACGACGTAAACGGCCCGCGTGACCGGAAAAAGGAACCATGCGCGTACGCATTAATCCTTCTTGTAAATCTGTATTTACTCGAGATTGCTGTAACAGAAGCGTTTCAGATTCACGTGTTAAATTATTCAAAATACCGCGCAAGCTATCCAAATCGCTCAATGATTCCATCATTGCTCGAGATAAATGTTGCATTGTGGTAAAACGGTCCATCTCCAGCGGATCAAAATTTTCCTGTGCTGAACTGAGCTCTTCATTTTTATATTCAATTTGTGTTTCTGTTTCAATTTCAAACTGACGCAACTGCTCACGTAAACGATTAACCGTTTCATCAAATTCAGTAATGTTATAGCGGAAATTATTTGTTTGCTGTTCTAAACGAGAACGATAAATACTTACTTCACCCGCAAAGTTAACCAGATTATCTAATAGATCCGCTCTTACCCGAACTTGTTCTGTCTGACCGCGACTTATACTACGCCGTTCATTCTCGTCCTCTACTGCAACCTGAGCTTCAGAACTTTCTTCTATAACGGTACTCTCTTGTTCAGCCACAATGCCGCTATCATTGTCAGTTAATGACGTTACTTCCTCACTATCGAGCGGTGATGACTCGATTTTTTCTATACTTAATTTTTCTAAATCTAACCTTAGCTCTTCTTCAAGCTCTTCAAGTTCAGAAACAGCAATTGTAGAAAGTTCATCTTCAATAACTTCTTCAGCTTTATCTTCTATCTCTCCGTCAAAAGCTTCCACTTCATCTATATCGGTTTTATCCGGTTTGTCTTCTGCTTCAGGCGTTTCAGACTCAGCATCAACTGATTTTCTGGCTAACATAGTATTAACCAGTTCAATCAAATCAGACGCAGGCTCCAGCGGTTTATTTGTCTGAATTGACTCCAACATTTTTACCAGGCGATCTTGTGTACGAACCACCAGATCAAACATTAACTTTGATGGTAATAAATTATCATCAACTACCATGGTTAAAAGTGATTCCATGCTATGACCCAGATCACCTAACTCTGTGACTCCCGCCATACGTGCACCACCTTTTAAAGTATGCAACTGGCGTTGTAATTCTTTAACAAATTCGGAATCATCCGGTTTTTCGATCCATTCATGAATAATCCGATCACTTTCATCGATTATTTCAAGCGCTTCTTCTAAAAATATTTCCAGTAGCTCTTCATCATAACCTGAAACAGGTTCATCATTACTGGCCTCTGTTGTCTCGGTAACAGGTATAGCAACTACCTTTTCAAAATCTGTAGGTAATGCTTCTATTCGCGATAAAAGTGTTTCGTGCTCAGGTAATGTTGCACCGGCAACATCAAGACACTCCACCGTATTGTTAATTAATAAAACAATTTGTTCTAATTCAGATAATGCAACATCAGGCAATTCAACAGTCATTTCTTCTAACTGTTTTGCATATTTTTCAAAACTGCTGCACACTTGCGCTAATGATTGCACACCGGTAGTACGTGAGCTTCCCGTTAATGTGTGTAATGCCCGTAATAAAGCAGCTGAAACTTCTTTTTCATCCGCATTCCAGGCCTCAATATATTGTCTAAGTGTCTCACAATGTGTTGCAACTTCTTTGCGATAAATATCTAATAATGCGGGATCAATATCAATCGGAAAACTTTCATCAGTAACATCAGCCGTAATAGGCTCTCCCTTACTAAGTGCATCCGCATGTTGCATAAGTATTAATATATCTTCGCCTGCTTTACTCTTTGTTTTAAAAAGTTCGAATAACTCGGGCAATGCTTCTTTGCCCTTAGGCATTAACTCAATTATTTCAGGCCCGATATTCACCGTATTATCAATAACGCGGTTTAACATGTTTTCAAATGCCCAGGCAAACTCTCCCAACTCAGCAGCACCGACTAAACGGCCACTACCTTTCAAAGTATGATAAGCGCGGCGTATTTCTTTTAGTGCAGAATCGTCAGAGGTATTATCAAGCCAAAGCGGAAGCAATTTTGAAATTAACTCATATGCTTCATCCGCTTCTTCCATGAAAATTTCAATAATTTCATCATCAATAGTGTCATCTAATAAATTTGCTTCAACGCTGGATTTATCATCCTGAGAAAAATCAACTTCAACAACTGTTTCAGAATTTATCGTTTTTTCATCTGAAACCAATTCATCTTCAAGGGTATCCCCGGCACTATCATCTAACGTGAATTCGTCAAAGCCGGTATCATCACTGCTGCTCTCATCTGTATCAGACAAGGTTATACTTAAATCATCTGTTGGTATTGCATTCTCTACCTGATGCTCTGTAGCAGTATCTTTATCTTCAACGACATCACTTGCAACTGCTAAAGGTTCATTTGTCGCTATACCCAGCGCCTGTAAACTTTGTTCCGCAATATCCAGAATTTCTTCCGGCTTACCCCAGTCGCCACTTAGCGATTCCATATAATATTCCAAACTACTAATGGCATCGGCAAGATTGTTCATATCATCCTGAGAAGCAGATATGTTCTTAATTAAGTTATCAGCGATATAGCTATTTGTATGTGCAAGCAGTTTTGCTGCATGCTCTAAGGTTAAGATATTAAGACTGCCATAAATTTGTACGAGCAAATCAGGAATAGTTTTAAGTTGTTCAGAGGATTCAGGATTTACACTAAACTCAGTTAATGCATTTTTAACTTTAGAAAGATTTATTTTAGCTTCAGCTAAAACAGCCCGCATTAAAATTTTATGCTCGGCTTCAGGCATATCACCCGCTAAATCATTATTTTCTTCATCCGCTACAACCGTTTTAGCCGTAGAAATTTCACTTAAAGATTTTTCAACCGCTAGCATTGCATCGGCAACGCCAAGCAATGCCGAATCATCTAATTCATTTCCACCTGCCATAGCATTAACAACTTCAGCCTGTTTTATAACAGCATCCTGCTGTTCTCCCAGGTTCAGCATCGCCAGAGTATCGGCCATCTGAATTAACGAAGCATGCACATCTTCAAGCACAGACAAATCTTTATCATCTGCCCGCACAAAAACATCCAGACTATCTTTAACTTTATTAATGTCCTCAATAATAACGGAAGACACTGTTTCCATTAGAGCCGCATTTGGCGCACCTAAATTAGCGCGAGCCTGCTCCAATGTTTGTGTATCAGGCATAATTTCTTTAAGTTTAAATGCCTGCTTTATGCTTGCCGTTACTTCACCGTCTGTACTTGAAGATGCCACGTAATAGAGAAGATTTTTTTCTAAATCTTCAACTGGCTCTTTATCTAATGCAGTTGCACCGTCATCGATTAGTTTTTTAACCTGCCGATCAACCTGCCCCATTAACATTTTAACCGCAGCGCTGCTATCAACACCTTTGTCTTTAAGGCTTTCAACCAGTCCCTTTGCAATCCAAAAAACGCGTCGGGCAGCATCTGATTCTGCAGCCTGAGTTAAGGCGGTGAACACATCTGATATTTTTTGCAGTCCCGCTTTAGAGTTTTTATCTTTAAACCAGTCAAGTAAACCAAGGTGAAATTTATGTCGCAATGCTTTCGCGGTTTCTGATAAATCAGCTTTACTTTCAGTATTCGATTCAAAAACAGGTGGAGCAACATTCAAGTCAGGGGTAAACAATGCACCTTCACTCAATAAATGTTCATTACGTGCTGCACGCATATCATTAAGTAATGGTAATAAAACAACCGGCATTTCCGGATTACCTGCAAGCAAGTGCTCAAGGTAATCGGGCATTTGTAAAATACCGCGCATTAAAGTTTCATAAGCATCATCTTTATTATTTACAGAATCATCAAAAATGGCTTGAGAAAGCTTTTCCATTTCTTCAATAGCTAATGCTGCACCGTAAAGTTCAACCATTTGTAATGTGCCGTGAACCTGGTGCAAATAATTTGTACAAAAACGTAACTGTGACTCATCTGCAGAATCTTCAACATACGCTTCTAATGAATTTTGCGCCAGGGTAAGGGTGTCATCAATTTCAGACTTAACCCATGTAAGCGTATTTGGATCTATTCTGTTCACGCTTTACACTCCTTCAACTCATTATCTACGCTTGCTTGACTAGCAGCACCTTCAGCAACGATAGTTTTTTTCTGAAAAGCAAACACACCGTCATGTTGAACAGGATTCATTTCTTTATTAATCCAGCCGGATATTTCACCCGCACCTAATACGAGCAAACCACCTGGCGTTAAGCGTTCAACAAGTTGATTTAATATCGTTATACGTGTTTCCCGATTAAAATAGATAAGTACATTTTGGCAAACAATAATGTTCATTTTTTCAGCCGGATTCTTGTCCAGATTAATCAGATTAAAACGGTCAAAACAAATTCTTTTACGTAGCGCTTCTTTTATTTGATAGTGCGTGGTATCAACTTTTTCTAAATAAGTATCAATATATTCTGATGAGACATTCTGAAAACGTTCGCAAGGGTAAATAGCTTTTTTACCAACCATCAATGCTTTTTGGCTAATATCAGATGCAGTAACAGCTAAATAACATTTTTTATTTTTCTCTTTAAGATATTTATCGATATACATCATCAGGCTATAAGGCTCTTCACCCGTTGCGCAACCAACACTCCAAATATGTACATTTGGAACAGCTTCATTAAAATTTAATTTTTCAAAATACGCTTTGGTGATAAAGGACAAAGCACGGACATCACGAAAAAAACGGGTTTCATGTACCGTTAATCGATCAACCAGCACTTCCCATTCAAGCCGGCTTCCTGTTGTTGCAAAGGTGACATAAGAAAAGTACTGTGAGTATTTTTCAATACCCAGTTCCTGCATACGAATAGTCAGTTTAGATAATAAAAAACTTTTTCGTTGTTTAGATAAAACAATACCTGTGCGCTCTTGCAGCAACTCCACCCACAGTTTAAATTCAATATCAGATATATCCTTGATCCCATTCATAGGCCATGAAACAACAGATGCTTTATTTTCATGCTTTGGAACCACGAATACCTCCTCAATATCCCTTTTGAATAATCAAACTAAACGTTTATAGACGGAAACCAGCAACAGAGTGTCGTAACTCATTCGCGAGCTCGGCAAGATTACCGATCGAAGCTGCTGTTTCATTTGTACCTGCTGATGTTTGCGTTGTAATTTCCTGAATAACGTTCATAGTGTCAGAAATATTTATCGCTGCACTGGCCTGCTGTCTGGCTGAGTCAGATATTGTTCTAATCAACTCGGCCAAATGCGTCGATACGCTTTCAATTTCTTCGAGTGATTGACCCGCATCCTGTGCAAGTTGCGCCCCCTGTACTACTTCAGATGTACTTTGTTCCATTGAGGCAACCGCCTCACTGGTATCGGTTTGGATTGCTTTTACCAGAGTTTCAATTTGTCGCGTTGCATCAGCCGAACGTTCTGCAAGCCGCTGGACTTCATCGGCAACAACAGCAAAGCCTCGACCTGCTTCACCGGCCATCGCAGCCTGAATAGCTGCGTTTAATGCAAGAATGTTAGTTTGTTCTGCAATGTCATTGATTAGCTCAACGATATCTCCGATTTCTTGCGATGACTCACCGAGACGTTTAATACGTTTAGACGTTTCCTGAATTTGTTCACGAATAGTGTCCATCCCGTTTATGGTTTTTTGTACTGCATCCGCACCTTTATTCGCAATGCTTACAGATTTATCCGCTTCATCAGCAAGCTCATTTGCATTTTTAGAAACGTCTTCGATTGAGCCGGCCATTTCATTGATGGCAGAACTTGCGCCGGTAATCTGTTGTGCCTGATGATCACTGGCTTCTGCAAGGTGAATAGCGGTTGCCTGAGTTTGTTCTGCCGCAGATGATACCTGTTGAGTTGTGTCATTGATTGATGTGACCAATGTACGTAATGCTTCAATGGTGTAATTTACCGAGTCTGCGATGGCCCCGGTGATGTCCTCAGTTACGGTTGCCGTTACCGTTAAATCACCGTCAGCAAGGTCACCCATTTCATCAAGCAATCGTAAAATCGCTTCCTGGTTTCTTGTATTAGTTTCCTGTACCACAACACGTGATGATTCCGTTTCTTGTAGCTGGCGTTTTGAATCGCGGAAATACAATACAGCAAGCAAAATGACCAGCGCTAACGAAATAATTCCTGCAATCGTTACCACTAACTGTGTGACACGATCAGCAAATGTTGCCTGGTATGCTTCTGATAAACCTTCAACCTGTTCTAATAATTTTCCTGACGACTTAAGAATTTTTTCTGCGGCACCCGAAACCTGAAACATTTCAGGAGAACGCTCTAATATCCCACCCACTTCACTTCTTAACTGTCTAAACAGACCCCGCACAACTTTAAGTTTTTCACGTGATTCTTCATGGGTAATACGTTTGATGCCTAAATTGCGGTTACCGCGTAGCATGTCCTCAACAACCCGGCCGAATAACGCAGCATCCCGACCGAACCGATCTGCTGCAGTAATCGCGTCTTCACCACCATCCAGCACACGGTTTACGTTACTTGAAATACGCTGGGTTAACATCAGCTGACGGGTTGCAATATAAATTTGATCAGGAGGAGTACCCTGCTCTGCCATAACCGTTACAACTTCATCAGATACTGCTAATAGGTTAGGAATTTGTTCATTGATGTTGCTAATCAATTCACGCATATTTTTAACAACTTCACGACGCTTAAGAATAATATCAATATTCTTCTTATACTCATTCCAGGTGTCTTCGAGCTCGGTCATCATGCCTAAGCCTGCCGCCGCACCAATGTGCCATGACAATGTTTCGTCAAACTCATTACGACTTTTTTGTAATAATGGAAAGGCTTCGATATCACCACGTGATGCCTGAGAAGCAAGTTTCGCTAATTCCTGAGAGAGTACACGTTGGTCACCAATGCGGTTAATGTATTCGCGATCTTTCGCCTCTTGAATAACAATATAGCTATATGACACACCCATCAAAAGGATGGTCGCAATCAATAATGCAATTAAGTACACCATCAACCGGCCAAAACTAATGCCTAAAAAAAACTGGTTATTACTGACCTTCATGACTAACTCCTACCCATCAAAATTTTATAAAGATTCACTACGGCTATATGAATGTTGCCCTAGTTTTTTATTGTTCGTGCTCAAGAAATACGCTTTTATTCTTTAAATTTGTGTTACATCTAAAAAGCCGGGGTCAGTTACCAGGGTGTCTAAATTAAAAATTCCCCAGTGTGTACCTCCCTGATGAAAAGCACCTTTCACATATTTACTCAAATTGTCCGATATATCCGGCACATTTTCGGTTCTTTCTTCTTCAAAAAAATGGCGCATACCAAAAACTTCATCAACCATAAGTCCTGAAACTAATTCACCTTTTTTAATCAACAGCACACGTGTTTTTCGCCCGTCCTTTATCTCATCACCTTCAATAAAATCTTTTAGATCCATTATCGGTAATAACATACCCCGAATATTCGCAACGCCCTTTACCCAGGAAATGGCATTAGGTACACGTGTCATGTCTGGCGAAACTAATATTTCATCAACTTCTTCCAAAGCCGACAGTAAATTTATATTGCCCAGTCGAAAGCCTACACCTGTCCATGTATTTCGTATTTCAACTTGCTGAGGCAAACCTAATGCATTGCTACGACTCCTGGTTTCAATGTCCTGGAGTAATGCATAGGCTTTTAAAACAGCGTTCATAATTCAGCAGGCCTTACAAATTATAAAAGCGCATTTAACTTATCATTTAAAACCGTCTCGTCTACCGGCTTCGTAATATAATCTTTCGCGCCCTGACGTAAGCCCCACATCTTATCTGTTTCCTGATCTTTCGTAGTCACAATTATAATAGGAATCTTTGTCGTTTCCGGTGCCTTGGTGAGGGCTCTTGTTGCCTGAAAACCATTCATGCCCGGCATAACCACATCCATTAAAATAAGATCAGGTTGCTTAGCCGTAATTTGCTCAATACCAGATTCTGCGTTATCGGCTGACTCAACTTCATGACCACTTTTTTCAAGCATTGCTGTTAGAACATGAATTTCGGTAGGTGAATCATCGACGATAAATATGCGAGCCATTCGTTTTCTCCTAAATCTGACGTACTACACTGTAAGTTTTTTTAAATTATTAAGTGTTTCTATAAAACTAATGAATTAGCTCAACACCAATTGTTGAATTGCGCTTAACAACTCATCTTTAGTAAAAGGCTTTGTTAAATATTGCTCCGAACCCACCACTCTACCGCGAGCGCGGTCAAACAAGCCATCTTTACTCGATAACATGACAATAGGTGTATTTTTAAAGATTTTATTATTTTTAATCAGTGCCGTGGTTTGGTAGCCATCTAAGCGCGGCATCATAATATCAACAAAAATAATACTCGGCTTATGATCCGCAATTTTTGAAAGGGCATCAAAACCATCAATCGCGGTAAAGACTTCACAGCCCGCTTTCTTCAATAAGGTTTCAGCAGTTCGACGAATCGTTTTGCTGTCGTCTATCACCATTACCTTCAGATCTTGAAATCCATCACTCATTGTTTTTTCTGCCAACATTCTTTGCACGCACTAACTGTATGATTTTACGTGAAATTATTATTTCACCCGCTATTTTATAAAGCCTTGTTGATTTAACTCATTATATTTAACATAGATTTTAGATGTATGCTATAAGTATTTATAATATATAAGATATTTTGTATTTTTCAATGTAAATAACCCCCTGATTTCTTGCCAAAATACAGCGAGGCGCGCCCTTAATACCAACTAATACTACATCTATTCTAGTCGATAAAAAAATACATGTACCAGTAATAATTCTCATATCAGGTCAATGATTGGGCAAAATACTGGCAAACCACAATATCAACATGAACTTACTTTGAACTAACGGTATAGTTCAGTAACTAAACATACCCACAACCTAAGAAAATTTAACTATGCCTCTAAAAATTGGTATCGTGATGGATCCGATTGGCGCCATCAACTTCAAAAAAGACAGCTCCCTGGCAATGTTGCTCGAAGCCCAGTCGCGTGGCTGGCAACTCTTTTATATGGAGCAAACTGATCTCTATATGGCGCACGAGATTGCTCGTGCACGTATGCAGCCGCTAAAAGTCTTCAATAATGCCGAAAACTGGTATCAACTCGATAATGCCGAAGACCTGCCGCTGGATTCACTCGATGCGATCTTAATGCGCAAAGATCCCCCCTTTGACATGAACTACATTTACAGCACCTATCTACTTGAAAAGGCTGAAGAAAAAGGCACTTTAATCATCAATAAGGCACAAAGTCTGCGTGATGCCAATGAAAAACTATTCACCAATAATTTTGCTGAATGTATGCCGCCGACTCTTGTTTCATCACAAGCAGAGCATATCAAGGCGTTTTACCAGGAACACAAAGATATTATTCTCAAACCTTTAGACGGCATGGGCGGCGCCTCCGTTTTTCGCATTAAAGAGGACGGCGCAAATCTCAGTGTCATTATTGAAACGCTGACCGAACATGGCAGCAAACTCACCATGGCACAGCGCTTTATTCCCGAAATAGTGCAGGGTGATAAACGTATCCTTATCGTCAACGGTGAAGCGGTGCCTTATGCATTAGCGCGCATTCCGGCAAAAGGAGAAACCCGGGCAAACCTTGCTGCCGGCGGAGAAGGGGTTGGCATGGAGTTGACCGAGCGCGAACGCTGGATTTGCGAACAAGTTGCCCCCTTACTAAAGGCTAAGGGCTTAATTTTTGTTGGTATTGATGTCATCGGCGGCTACTTAACCGAAGTGAATGTCACCAGTCCAACCTGCATCCGGGAACTTGATCAACAGTTTAATATTAATATCAGCGCCTTGTTAATGGACTGGATTGCTGAACAAAAAAGCAAGGGCTAATACGTGCGATTTCGATTATTCATACTCTTAATATCTGTTACGCTTTTCACAACGGCTTGCCAAAAAAAAGTCTCTGAACACCGTGATAACTTTTTAATATTTGGTACCGTGGTTAATGTCACCCTGTTAGATGTGGATGAAAAAAAAGCGGCAGAAATATTTCGACTGATTCGTGATGACTTTAAAATCATGCACCGCGCCTGGCATGTTTGGGAACCGGGCCCACTTATGCGCACCAATCAATTACTCAAAACAACACTTGAGTTTTCTGCTGCACCCAGCGTCATCGAGTTATTTCATGTAGCGAAAAAGCTCGCAATCAAAAGCCAGCACTTATTTAATCCGGCGGCCGGTGAACTCATCGCACTATGGGGGTTTCATAGCCACCAACAACCCACCACCTCACCCAGCAAAAAAGATATTTTACGACTGGTAAAGAAACAGCCAACAATGCAAAACATCACGGTAAATGGGTTTAGAATAAAATCAAATAATGCTGCGGTAAAACTCGATTTTGGCGGCGTTGCAAAAGGTTTTGCCATTGAGCGTGTATTAAAAATGCTGAAGCAAAAAGGTATTAATAACGCACTCATTGATACCGGTGGTGACTTAAAAGTGATTGGTCGCCATGGTCACCGTGCCTGGAAGGTTGCTATTCGTGACCCACGCCCCGCTCAGGAAAACGGTATTGTTGCATCAATCGAGCTCAATGATAATGAAGCGGCTTTCACTTCAGGAAATTATGAGCGTTACCTGAAAAATAAAAATAATAATGACAAGCACTTACATCATATAATTGACCCCCGCACAGGCTATCCCGCTATTGGCACAAAATCGGTGACAATTTTACATAACGATGCATCAACAGCAGACGCTGCCGCAACCGCTATTTTTATCGCCGGGCCAACGCAGTGGATAAAAATTGCCAAAGCAATGGGCGTTAAAAATGTTTTATTAATCGATGATGAAAGTAAAATTCATATTTCATCTTCTATGTTTAAACGTATCAAACTTAAACCAAACTGGCCTGTTGTTGAAAAAATCAGTTTATAATCAGTTTTTAGCAAACTGAATTAATATTAAAGATGAAGCAACAAAATCCCGCCATCCCGCCGCATAAAATCACACAAAGTGATCGTATTAGCATGACTGTTTTTTTTGCTTTAGCAATACATGCAATTTTAATTCTTGGAATAAGTTTTGATTTAATGGATAACAATGATGATGTTATCAGCACCATGGAAGTCACCCTGGTACACCAAACATCAGCAGAAGAGCCTGAAGAAGCCGATTATTTAGCACAGGCAAACCAACTCGGTGGCGGTACGCAACAAAATAAAAGCCAGCCAAGCAGTCCTTTTTCTAATCCTCTGCCAAATACTGAAAAAGGCTTTGCACCCGATAGCCGCCGTGCAGTTTCTCCACCACCAATAACAGAAAGCAAAAAACAAAACGAAATTATAGATGCCACCAGGTCAAATATAAAAATAGAAAATAAAAAAGCAACAGAAGACATCCCCGTAACAACGAAAAGTTTAAGCGCTGCTCAATTATTTGAACGCAGTCAGCAAATTGCTAAATTAAGCGCTGAAATAAACAAACTAAAAGAAGCCACACAACAAACACCAAAACGCACTTATGTTACGGGTGCTAATGCAAAGAAATACCGCTTTGCTAACTATATGGATGCATGGCGGGCAAAAGTTGAACGCATTGGTAACCTTAATTATCCGGAAGTGATCGCAAGAAAAAAAATTTCAGGCAGCTTATTACTTATTGTTGCAATTAATCCTGATGGTACCGTGCACTCAGCCAGAATTGCGCGCTCTTCTGGTTATCGTGAACTAGATCAGGCGGCGCTGCGTATTGTGAGCCTGGCATCACCCTTCCCACCGCTGAGCAAAGATATTCTTAAAGATACAGATATTTTATATTTGCCCCGCATCTGGCGTTTCCAGCAAGGTTCTCGTTTTCAAACATCAACACAGTAGTCGCGCCATTATATTTTATCTTCTCGAAATTCAGGCTTGCTATAACGCGTTCTCTCATCAATACTTTACGCTATGGCAACTCAATCAAATTCCGGTATTTTATCACTCAGCAACCATTTCCTCATAGCCATGCCGAGCTTGAACGATCCTAACTTTGAGCAAAGCGTGAGTTATATTTGTGAGCACAATAGTGAGGGGGCAATGGGCATCACCATTAACCGCCCTGGTAAGCTGACATTTGCTGATCTTTGCGATCAACTCAATATTGAGGTGGACGATGAAGATATTGCCAGACAACCCGTTTTTGAGGGCGGTCCGGTTGAAGTTGATCGGGGTTTTATTTTACACACGCCAATTGGTGAGTGGGAAAGCACACTCGCGGTGAGCAAAGACATCGGATTAACCATGTCACAAGATATTATTGAAGCCATCGCCAGTGGCTGCGCGCTAGATAGCCCACCACCAAAACATTTTATCGTTAGTCTTGGTTATGCCGGCTGGAGCAAAGATCAAATCGAAGATGAAATCGCAGAAAATGTCTGGCTAAATGTTCC